>Ga0210059_1004293_pt1 | contig 22967 bp, 17 predicted proteins | sample Ectturendosymbi2_FD_188042 | JGI IMG/M metagenome (GOLD analysis project Ga0210059, IMG submission 188042) | Ecteinascidia turbinata endosymbiont from Florida, USA - Sample 2 (SPAdes) (version 2) | ecosystem: Host-associated > Tunicates > Ascidians > Unclassified | place: Key West, Florida...
TCTAGTAGATTGCACTCGAAAAAAAAATTTTGCCTGGGGGGTGCGTCGTGGTTTTGGCGATTTTTGCAAAATTTTTTTTTCGAGTGCAATTTACTAGACTGGCCGATCCGTTTGAGCCGTTGAACAGCTCTCTAGTGCCATCGGCGGAGGAGCTAGGGCGTTGGTAAGGCAACTGAAAACTGCTGTTTTTTTTGCAAAAATTGCCAAAACCACCCAGACGCCAAGGTGTTAAGGGAGGAAATTTGTTCCAAACAGGAAATGGAAAAAGCGGTGGATGAAAAAACTTCAACGCTGTTGGCTCTGGGTTGTTTTTACCTTTAGGACCCGCGTGAGCCACTTAAAAGGCTATTTGCAACTCGATAACTCCTCTACTGATTGCGCTAAAGAGCTGTTCAAACTCTCAAAAGATGCGGCAAGTCTTCAAGTCCGCAATGAAAAAACGTTTGGGGTTTTGGGTTTTTCGTGAGTGACGTCATAAGTGGGGTAGTTTTTGGCCATTTGGGATAAGGTTACCTAACTCTGGGCGCAACAGTTAGATGCAAGTATTTCGCTCCAGTTTTTGTTGAAACTAGGCTAAAATTTAAGTCTTTTAAGCCTTTGATTAGCTTTCTGAAGTTTCTGGTTCAAAAGTAATGGTCAAAAAACCCATAAAATTAGTAATTTTACCAAAGATTGGTAACTTCACCCTAACTCTTGAACCAGAAATGCTACAAAGCTGCAAAGCTGATCAAAGGCTCAAAAGACTCAGATTTTAGCCTAGTTTCCAATAAAAACTTGTGCGAAATATTTTCATCTGGCAGTTGGGCCCAGGGCCATGTAACCTGAGTCAAAATGGCCAAAAACCTACCCCACTTATGACATCACCACAAAAAAACCTGAAACCCAAAACCAAAAAAAATTTTCTATTGCAAACTAGAAGACTTGTCGAGTCTTTTCAGGGTTTGGATAGCTCCCTAACACAATTGACTGGTGAGTTATGGAGTTGCACATTGGCGTGAAATTGTCAGCTCAATGCATGATTTCAAAGTACGATATACTCCTACACTGGCTCCCGACTTGTAAAGTTTTTAGTATTTGTGTAAACAACGCATAAAATTAATTTGTAAATTCATTTGGCAAAATTGCTTCTTGATTGTTGTTTTGCAATTTCTTTAAAGTGTTATTTTGTGAAATTGTTCTTTTGCAATGTTTTCATTTTATCCTTGTGATAAATTTTCAAAAGACACGTGGAACCGTATCCAGGTGGTGTGAAATTATTGTAAATTTTTTTTTATGATTTTTGTTGGGGGAATTGACAGTGGTTGGTTTGTAAATGGGGTATATGAAAAAAGTTTGAGAACCACTGAGCTAGATTTTTGCCCAGGCATAGGTTGGCATTTTTCTGCAACTCCCAATAAAAAGTGAAGCTTTCAACTGCAAGTGATTCCAGAGTTAGATGCATTTTTCTGTGCCTACCCATAAAAGCCTAAAACTGAGTGCTTTACTTTGAAGCTAACAAGCTCAGTGGTCCCTCAGAGGCTAGTTGATCAATAATTAAATCCTTATCACATGCTACCACTCTAGGACAAAGTAGCAGAAACAGCAGGTTGTTAAAGGGTTTTCAGTTACCTCAGAGCTAAAGAACTCCCAAGCTACAAAGCCCATGACTAAATGTATTGTTAAGTTAAACTGCTGAAACATGGTATAAAATGCACAATAACAATGTGGCATATTGTTTGCATACTGATGGTAAGCTGCACACGTTTTGACCAGTACATATCAAAAACTGGCTCTTTAACCATAAGCAGGTGCAACTGTTGAGAATTGTTGCTTAGAATGCTAACAGCTAATATTAGTTCTTCTGCCAACTTGGCATTCCTAGTTTGAAATGAATAGTCCTGTGTGGGTTTGGTTTTGCTATGGAAACTTATTAAGATTTATGTTATTTAGCTTGTAGTTGGAAACTGTGCAAATGCTTATAAGTGGTATGCATCATCTTTTACATTCCTCAACTCAGCCTCTAATAAAAAGTTGCTATACTAAACGTTTGTCAAGCTCTTGTTGCTTGTGTATGCTACATGATGTTGTTACACAAAGTTCTTTTCTAAGAGATTCTTCTTGTCTGTGTACATAGTTTGAACAGTTTTGTAAACATCCAAGTTTTGACATGGTTTAAACATTCTAAGGTAAATTTCTACCATGGTTCCTTTCACTCAAAAATTTTTGTATCTAATGAAATCAACATCTGACAAAATAATTGATGTGCAAGATATGAAAGAAAAAAATAGCTATGCAATGAAATTCATTGCCTAAAAGGTACCGAAAGCAACAAGTGCAGCAAAACCAAACAAGGTTGTTTGTGGTATTTATTCTGGTCTCAGACGTATTGTTCTGAAGAGCACCTGTTTCATGTATTAGTAATATTGTAGGTGGCGCAGTGTGTTTTTAAGATTTTTTTGTCAAATTCTATTTTGCTGTAGTGTGCTGCAAAATTTTTCATCTGAAATCACATTTTTGAGATTGAAAGAACCTTTTGATTCATGATTGAAGTTGTCATCTGATGACCCTGTTCAATTTGTTAGAATGATTTCAATTCTAATTTGTATGCAGCAGTTGTATAATGTATATCATTGTTTCTTTTCTGCTGCATTTAACTAATGCATTTGGTATCTGATGAAAAGCATTTTCATTTGTTAATAAAGAAGACATTGTTTTGTACATTCCAGGAAATCCCGATTGATTTTTCATCGAAAAAACATGTGAAACACTCAAAACTTGTTGAAGCTGTGGAATACGGTATGATACTTTTGCAATACTGTAGCAAGGACACTGCCAGCCCCTTTGTTCTGTAATGTGTTCAAACATCATTGTCTGTGTTCGTCAACATTAATAGCTGGTTATCATTTATATAAGTTTGAGGATGATTAAATCATCCTGTTTGGTGTTATGACTGATTCATTCTGTTAAAATACATTTTTCCTTGGGAATAGCGTGTTAGATACAAAGCAAATAGTATTTTCAATGTTTTTTACAGAGTCTGTTGACATGGCTGTTGTAAGCCCAGCTGCTGATGGTGTTGTGGGACATTCATTGCATGCATCAGCCTCAAACCACTTTAATCTCAATAACAATTACCAACTAGAACCTCATGTGCACACTCATGAATCACTTGAACACATTCCACAGGTATGTTTATGGACAAGTTTAAATTTCCTCATAATTCAATTTTGTGAATATGTCTAAACCTGCTGTGTCCAACACAAATGACTTACTGAGTCAAAAATTATGTCACTATCTTAACCAGGGCCGCACGTTTAATGACATATTAATGAGGGCAGCACATTGAATGACTTACTTAGATCTTAGCAAACTAAGTTTAGTTTAAGCTAATGTAATGAAAGCATTTGAATCCTAACTGCAATGGTAACAGACTGATAAGTGCTGACAACCACCTGCATCAAAAATGGCAAATTCAAGATTATCAAAATAAGGACAGGTTGTCAGTTGTAGGATACTTTTACTACAGCGAAAACCTAAACCAGGCCACACAAAACCTCCGCCTGGGCCATGCGGCCCGAGGACCACTGGTTGGACATAGCTGGTCTAAACCATAAACAGTCTTTTACTTTTTGCTTGTTTTGTAGTGTTTATTAAAATGGTGTAAATCGAAAAGATATAAGGTTTATTCATGTTTCTTCAACCAATTTTGTTTAAGCATTTGTAGCATTCAAGTCCAATTGGTTCATGTATTGCTCTTTCACCTGGTTAATTTGTTCAGATACATTTAAAGCAGTAGTCCTTAAAGTTTTAACGCCTCAATATCCCTAAGTCAAATTTTCGTCAATCTGGATACCCCTTTTCAACAAAGTTTATCAACAAAAAATTGTGTGATGAATTCGGCACCCGTGGCCTTAAGAGGTTAAAATGTCAAACTCAAGATCAAGACAGAGTCAATATGGATTGAAGCAAGTCCAAGTTCTTAGAATGGGGACTTGATTCCAGAATTGGGCTTTACTTCCCAACACTGTTGAATACTCCCAACATCTAATCTCAGTACTCCCTGGGAGTATTGAGGCAAACTTTAAGAACCCCTAATTAAGGATTTACAAGTCTCAAACACTGTTCAATGTGTGGTTGTACTACGGAACATTGCCAGGCTGATTTGTGTGCAGTACAAAGAATACACTTAAATTTCAACTCAATCATGACAATAGCAGTTGTAAATCATGGTCGTGCAGTATTTTTGACTTTCAAATGCTACATTATTTATGAAATTTTGCCTATAATTTTACTTTCATAGGGTACTGAAAAGGGTGATGCCATGGATGATAGCAAAGTTAACCGGTTAATGGCACTTTATGCTGCAATTATTCGTGGTGAAAAGTCAGAAGTGAAAAAGCTGCTCACAGGTAAGTTCTCAATAATAAATGGACGAAGAAAACCCTACTCAACTGCACAATTTTATCGTTGCGATACAACGCAAAGGTAGTTACCACAGTCTGCATCAGGTTCGGAACGAATCATGAAATCTATGCACTAGAAGTATATTTCACAACGCGTTGTAATGCAAGTCGTGGCTAAAGCATGGGGCGTGTCGTTGTTCATTTGTTTTTCGGACGTAAAGAGACAAATATCATTCATTGTTAGTATTTAATAGCACGCAAGCCTGCGTAACTACGAAAGTCTGTCTACAAACGGTGTGTAGTTAAGTCCCGCAGCCAAACATTTTATCTGGAGACCTACTCAATTTAACGCGCTTTGCGGGAGCTTGTCAATCCAAACGCCTTTGGCGTAACTAGGGGCTTGAGCCAGGGGTAAAACTTAGCTGAAAGGAGCCCACTGGCCGATGTAGGTGGCCCATTAGACAACACTAAGAAAAAGAACTTGTGAAATGATGGTGAATCCAGATGCGAATGGCTATACTAAAACCCGTAATCACCGAAAAATACTCCGAAAAATGCAACAACGTACTGAAAAACAAAAGAATACTAAAACCAAAATAAAAGCTAAGTAGGAGCCCAGTTTTTACATTTACTTTTCCAGGGGGGGATTTGCCTCTCTACACCTCCGTCATTTACGCCACTGTGTAAAATCAGATAGTTCGTAGCACTAAACAATGACTGCTGTTATCTCTCGTCAACTCGTGGACAAAATCACGAAAGAACAAATACATTTTATTCAAACTTTGATGCATGAACCGTGCTTGCATGTTGTGTTTGGCCTGACGTGTCCACTGCTTGTACGTGCCCACTTAGATTCGTTCAACTGTGACAAAAAACTTTTTTTTTTATTACGAGAGGTGTCATAGCACGTCTCCGCAAAATAAAAAAAACTGTAGGAGTGTTCGAAGAGGCTCGCTGGTTTAAATATTTGTGTTCTGTGTTTCATGGCTGAGTTTGAAGGACAATAAACAGAATTCCGTTAATCGGGTTTATATTGGTTTTGGAGCTTCACCCAGAATTTAAAGAAGACGTATCGTACTTCTTCTGCCCATCCTTCTGCTTTTCAGCACATCCTGATCTGCTAGAAGCACCTGACAATTTCGGTCGCACACCTTTGATGTATTGTGTGTTGGCCGATCGACTTGACTGCGCCAAGTTGCTTCTGAAAATGAAATGCAACCTTGACCAAGTTGATAAGGCTGGAAGAAGTGCATTGCATCTGGCTGCTCACAAAGTAATTCTGACAATTTGTGTTGACTTTCGTTCAGCAACCTATAAAAGTTTGCACGGATTGCTAAAGTTTTGCTGTGTATACATACAGTCTATTGTGGTGGTTTTTGCAGCGTTTGTTGCGTTTCACGGGCTGTTATTGTTTGTCCTCATCAAACATCGTCTTCTATGTGAGAATTGAAGATTCTAGGTTTTCTTTAGAGCCTTCGAGAACGGGGATAGTTTGCGATAATTGGAGGCTCTGCGCTTGCTGTTGAAACTTTCGAAGAATCTACCTGTCGTGCTCTGCTTTCATAACTTTGCTATGATTCCGATTGCGCATGTCCACATTTCAGCAGCAAGTCTCCACAAGGGCGATGCAGCTAAATCTGCTCGCCAAGTGTTTTACTAGTAATCGATTCACGCCATTTACGCATCTTCAATCCTTACTCAATGTTTCGTGTTTGTGACATAGGACAGACTTATTCTGACTTACTTCTCCAGGCAAGCTACAAATTCTTGGAGTTGCTGCAAGGCAGGGGCGGAGATATTGAAATGAAGGATAATGATGGACAAACTCCTCTTCATTTAACTACGAGGAATCACCACGCTGTCTGTCTCGCCTTCGTACTGAAACATCTGTCACCGGGAATGGTGGATGTTACCGACAATCAAAACGTACAAGACTGCCTGAGCTGAAACATCTCCTTCCTAATCCACGCGAATGCTCTGCCGTTATGATTCTTTTTCAGAACTGAACTTCGTAATGTTTAGAAGACACTTTCAGTGCATGTTTGTGTTCGCCTAACAAAGATTGCTTCATAGTTGACGTTACTTATTTGCAGAGAACCGCATTGCACTGGAGCGCGGCCTTCAACAACGCCGACTACGTGAAGCAGTTGATAAAACATAACAGTAACACGGATATGCCCGATGCTGAAGGAAAAACGCCGCTTCACTGGGCGGCCAATACTCGGGATCCTTCTGCCGTTGCCACCCTTAAGGCCATTTTGGTACGTGAGGACAGATTTTTGAGTGTGCCACGAGTTGTCATTGGCGCTACCAAAATTGTTCACGTCGTTTATCCTTTTACTTTCACGCTTGAACTGAATTTTAAATGTGTGCAGTCATCGCGATCGCTGTTTGGCCTTGAGTTGGACGAGCCTGACCTCATCCTGCTTGTCTATTGCAGGATCATTCTTCGAGTGTCCTGAACTGGCAGGATTACGACGGCAGAACCGCCCTCCACTTCGCCGTCGCCCACGAAAACGTAGCCGCTGTCGAATATCTTCTCAAGTTCGAACAAGAGCCGTGCGAAGTTGATCGGCTGGACAATTCCTTCAGAACACCCCTGCACTGGGCTGCTCAGCTTGGTATTGTTCGCTTTGGGATAAATCAGATCGGATGTTTGCTTAGCATCACTGTTTTCAGCCATTGTGTGGGTTATGTTTTTATAGATTTTAAATACATTGTAAGCTTTCCTTTGTTGCGTAGGTTTGTATGCAAGCTATATTAATGCTGCGAGCGATCGTAATCGTAAATATGACTAATTTGATTCATCGTAGTTTGATTTATAAATTTTGAGTACGATTTTAGCATTGTTAACATTTTCCAACGCTCTTTCGACGCAGGCAATACGGAGATCGTGAGGTTGCTTCTCTCGGCTGAAGCGAAAAACTCGATTACTGATAGCAACGGTGCAACACCTCTCCTTTACGCAGCGCTTAACAATAATTCGGTGTGTGTTGTTTAGTCTGTTTTTGTTTGTTTTCCATATGTTGTCCCGCTTGTAACAGAAATTAAACTTGTTCCAATTCCGTTGTATTCGGACGCTAATTCGCATTAACGGGTTCTCCGTGTTCAAAGAGGCCGTCATTTTCGCCAGTGCTCCCCGTTAGACGATTCATTTGGCGAATAACGTTCGATATAATCGCAAGCGACGTTCTTGTGTAACAAAAACGTTGTTCGCCGCGATTGCCACAATGGCTCAAACTTTGTGTTGTCAGAAAAGAAGCATACCGCGCCCTTTGCCCCGCACCGCAACAAAGGCAACCTACAAGTGTATGATTCGCGGCGGCGGCAGTTTGTCATTGTTGCGTTCCGGTCGATCCGCCGCGCAGATACATGTTCTCATGAATTAAAATCGGTATCTGAAGTGCCTGTTCAATTGTAACCGGAGCGTTGACCGGTAACTTAATGTCGGTAACGCTGCGGCTAGTTAAACCCTTGGGATCTAATGATTCTCGTTGACAGGGCGTGATCCTCGAAATGATCAAGCATAACTCGAGCGTGCTCGAGCAGGCAGACATCGAGGGTCGATCTGCGCTGATGTGGGCAGCTGGCAAAGGAGCCAACAGCGTCATCAAAACTTTACTGAAGCTTATTCACTTCGACAACGCCATTGAAAACAGCTTCGACGAAGCAACTTCTGGTTTGTTGCTATTTTTTTCCAACGCGCCGGTGCGGTTTAACAACCTCGAAAACGTTGTTTTTTTCTCAAAATTCTCCCGTGCTTCGCGTCTCGTGTGTTTTCCTAGTCGTTCTAAAGACAACATCTGATTCTCTAAAATTGAGCCCCGGATGTCGATTGAGTATGTCCTGCCCGAATGTCGATAGAAAGTATTTTGCAAGCAGAATGTTGACATGGTGCAGTGCCGTCGCTTCACCACCACGCAGTCGCGCGATGTCTTAACAGCAGTCACGTAACAATGAAAGGAAAATTGTTCGACCTTAGTATTGCGCATAGTTGTGAAACTGGCCCATTTTTTCAACATGCGTTGTGTGAAACCCTGATGCTGTGAAGGTGCATTGGCCTCTGTGGGCAAGTCGACACGTCCTGTCTCCCTTCATATTTTCCGTTGTTTGCATCGAGTTTGAAGTATAATATTAAAACCTGGATTCGGCAACTGGGTTAAGTTGAGTCCAACTGTTCCTAGGTTTGCTGCCATAGTAACTAAGTTTTGATAAAATTATGCCATTCACGCTCCGTCAAGCTTGTTTTTGTAGCGCATGATTCAGTGACACATGTCAGACGAAAATCATCGGGTGCTTACCCTCACAGTTCTTGCGGACAACTCAGGCTGTTTTGAAAGTCATTTTACCGCAAAAATGTACGGAGTTGGTCGTCATGATAGTGGTTGTCGGATGTTGCGGGTATCGGACTTTTTCTTTTTCCACGGGTGAGCTGGATAAATGCCATGTCTGTAAAACGTGGGGACTGAAGTGAGTTCCACTCCAAACTGAGTATTTTGCATAGCGCCTTAGTGCGATGCAAGTAATCCCTGCAGTTTTGGTCGCCACCTGTCTATAAGATTGTTGCAACTTAAAAAGACTTACGACGAAAGTCAGACTTGGCGCCATCTCTCAAAAGCCTTAACCGATTCGTAGTTGTTTTTTTCTGCCAGCATTAGCTTGAATAACCGCCCCAAGTTTTGTCCTCTTATCATTTTATCTTGAAAAACTAGGTTGGGTCTCTGGTTATCGTAATTGTTGTGGGCTTCGTTTCTTTAAAAATGTTTCGCTATTTGAACAACACAGCGCGTAATAAAAACGAACGATCACTCTTTTGTAACAACTGGGCGATTGGTCGGCAGATACATCTATGTTTGAATTTAAGCTTAGCTTACTCTGTGAAGTTAAGTATTTGGGGCTGTATGCTTTGTTTAATACTGAAATAGCATTTGGGTGGAGTAACTATTGTGGTAAGCAGCTAGCTATTTCTTCAACTGTTAATAAAACTGCTTCTAGTTCCTGTCATGATTGACTGTTCGTTGTAACGTTCGGCAGTTTTCTTTATGTATTTATGTGTGTGTGTGTGTGTGTGTGTGTGTGTGTGTGTGTGTGTGTGTGTGTGTGTGTGTGTTACTAAACATGTTGCGTTGTGTTTGTGCAATTTTTTTAAAGTTACCTCCCAAACTTCGTTTTGAAAAGATGAATTTAATCTAAACTTTAAGCTTTCAGCGTTTTCTCTGAAAGCTCGCTTTTTCAGGGCAAGCACGTGGTTTTGTTGCGCTTTATCAGGTGGCACCTTTTGCCGTCTTAACTTACTCATCCTGAGTGAAGACAGAAAGTTACCGCTATCAAATCGTCGATGAACCGTTTTGTGGAGCTTCTTTTACAAGGAGTTGCTCAACCTCAAGATGGACACGTTTGCAACAAACTACATCTATTTCTGAAATTGTACGCTATACGATTTGGCACAATCAGTTTCAAGCAGAACACAACAACATCAAGCACTATGGCCACAGCGAAGCTTGGTCCTTCAGTACCGCGTAACCTCGCAATCACATCCGGTCCGATATTGTGCCCCGCCTCCTAAGAACGTTGTTGGATTGGTGCACATGCTTGTGACATACGGATCCGTGGAGCGGTTGTTGCTGCCCTTTATCGCTATTTACATCGGGTTGTTTCGAGTATCGTGCCGATGTTGCAATCAAGCCTCGAAATTTTATGGCTGTCTTGATTACCCCTTCAAAGAATTTTGCCTCATGTGCGCAGTCGTCTTTCTACAGGCCAGGTTTTAGGCTGTTTAGACGCGTTGCATGAACTTCATGCGCAACAAAAAAGTCACTTAAAATCCTTTGTTTTAGAGCTTCTGAAAGAGTTGAGTCAAGCTGTTTCTGAGAAAGCAAAGCTGAAGCAAGCAATTGACTTGAACCGCACCGACAACAAGGGAAATACAGGTTAGATCGGTGCGGTGTTTGAAGCTCATTTCTGGTGTGTTCGCAGGGTGACCTCAATCTACGTTTTTCTACAGCTTGATAAATCGATTTGTTGAAATTTCGCGCGTATGTCAGATGCGTTCGTTCCGTTTTTGAATAATTGTGTTGCATCTGTTCGCTGATATAATCGTGATGGTGGTCACGGCTCCACGTGAAAGGCGCACTTGCACCGTGTTCTTGTTCATGCAGCTCTGCACATGGCAGCCTGGAACGGTCAAGCACACTCTGCTGAACTGTTGCTACGTAACGGTGCGAACCACGACCTTCACAACAACATGAACCACACACCGTTGTTCGGAGCTTGCGAAAAGGTGTTTTTGTCCGAATGTTGGTAACTTCTCTTGCCTAGCACTGTCTTCAGTGTGAACTCAAAGTGTTTTTACGGCAAGGCTCTCTTCCTTGAAAGCGCCATCTTCGGTATTCGAGTCAGAAGCGCCTACGCTTTCTGTGTGTTTCCGCATCGTTGAAGACGTTTTCAAGCAGCGGGTTGTTTATTCAGGGTCACGTGAATGTGGTGAAGCTTTTACTTGAATACAGCGCGGACATTAATCTTAAAGATCACGAAGAAAGGTCACCTTTGCACTGGGCAGCGCTCGGCGGCCATGCCGAAGTTTGCGACTTGCTCATTAAGAAAGGTAATGGATGTTCGGACATTTTCAGCTTGGTCTTTTGTTCGTATTGCGATCACTGATCTCGGAAAGCGACCTAGTTTGTTCGCTAATGAAACTTGAGCCTGATTGTTCATAGCTCGTTTCGTAGCTGAGCAAGAAGCAAAATATAGAATCCAATGTTTTTTTGGGTTTATCTTGCTGGCTCAGCTTTTCTGGTGTTTCTATCGAACTGTCAACTTTTGCATCAGGTCTGGATCCGGATTTACGTGACGCTTATCAAAGGTCACCTTTGCACTGCGCTGCTTTCGGAGGATTCATCAACTGCATGAACCTGCTGCTTGAGAACGGGGCTAATGTTGATCTTCAAGACAAAGAAGTGCGTGCCGGATTTTATACGTTCATATATCTTATGTTTTGTACTGCTATCTCGAAAGTCAGCTCAAGTCGTTGCATGACAGTGACCCTTACTTCCCGTAACGTTGTGTTTTGTCGGAGTTCCCTAATCAAGGCATTACTACTGACATTTGCATGACATTGTTCGGCGTTAGGCAGAGTTGTAAATGGGCCTCATTTTGAAGCCCGAACCCGGCCCGAGCCCGACATTCTTTTTGAGATCCGATTTATCCCGAAAGCCAAATTTACCGAGTGAGTCAAGATGTGCGCAACTGCGGTATATCAAAAAACGTAGTGTGCGGGTGTAGCTTCAGGTACACGGTTTTATCACACTCAAAATAGCAATCACCTTGACCAAAACATTAACTTAACAAGCACAAACTCAGCTTGTTGGTCAACGCTAATACTGCAGCATGTAATGTTTCTCAACACAAAACAAACTATCCAGGATGGCGCTATAGGCATAAAAAGACTATTTAGGATAGCATTATAGGCATGAAAAGCCGGATTGTAGGCCATCGTTTCTCAAGCGAAGACTCGCGCAAGTGATTGATCTTTTCGACGCAATGCCATCCCGTGGTAATTTCCTCAGGGCTGTCGCCCTCTGAAGAAGAGTGTGACACTAATCCGAGCGGAGAACAAAAGAACGCAGCTGTGTTTGCAAACAGAATTAGCTGAAGAAAAATCACTTCACTCACAAATCAGCCCGGTGAGCGCAACAAATGTACTTCAAGACAGAAAAATATTGTTACTTCGAATGGTATAAAAAAACTAGTGTATGCAGGCCCGAAATCGGCCCGAAACATTTTGACAAACTTAAGCCCGAACCCGGACCGACCCGAAAAGCCCGGCTCGACTTACAACTCTGTTTAGATGTTTAAAACTATTAAAATTGTTCAAATCATGTGAAGAAGAGGCCGTGTGCTCCTATAGTCCGGGAATAAATTTTTTGTTTACTGTACTGTTTTTGCGTAGAATAATCAAAGATCGTGTTAAGGTTAAAATATTCTGCACAGCTTTATCAAACGACCCACAAAAAGGTGGGTTGTTTGTGTCGACAGAATCGAACGGCGTAGAAACTCTTAAGCTTGTGATTGTGACGTCTGCTGAACCAAAACTGTCTGTGTTGACCAAAAAATGTACAGGGTCACTTTGCGGCCAATGGTCGTAGTATTGTCAAAATCGCTACTTCACGACTGTCGTCACGTACCGTAAGCCGCGTTCTTGAACGTTTCTTTCTCCATAACACAAAAAAGTCAAACAGGATTCATCATTTGTAGGTGAATAATGGTTAGACCAGTGGTTCTCAAACTGGAGCCACTTGGCTCACTAAGGGAGGAATTTTTAATCCCTGGGAGGAAATTTGCTCCAGGGAGGAATTGGGGAGGAAAAGTTGTGGAAAAAAACTTAAGTTTTTCAGCACATAAGAAAGCTGCACAGTGACACAGTGAGGTTTGTTTACATGGGAATGTCTGCAGTACGCAAGCACAAGCTGCTTCATCATCGTTTGAGCCAGTTTTTTCAGTCTACTGCTCGGCCGCATTAGGTCTCAGGGCAGGTGTTGAGCAGTCAATTCATTGTCATCATCCAGATCAGGCCGTGCAATTCATGAGGGGTAGATGGGTTGGACATTGGAAGACAACATAGATGTTCTTCTGCGCCACACTCACAAACCGCAGAAGAGGCCATACTCATTTGTGCAAGCAGGAGCGGAACGTCCGACACCGGTGCGGAGGCGGTTGAGGCCGTCAGTGGCGCAGCCAGGAATTTTGTTCAGGGGAATCAATCACCTGGTGTACGTCCGATTGTTCCTTCCGTTAATTTCCGAACAATTGAGAATTCGTATAACACACCGGTGAAAATCTTAGCAAGTTTGTTTCGGACAGGGCCAAGGTGTCTTCGGCCACATTCTGGCTGCGCTATTTGACGCTGTTCTTGGCAGTGCCTTTCCAGGAGGGTGGGTTGGGGATGAAAGTACCGAGTCTCGTAGTGCACTCCAACCTTTCTGCATTCCACCGCACTTCTGTTATTGTCGTCAAACGACTGATGTGTTGTTGAGCAGCGGGTAAAAAATGGGTGTCTCGATTTCAGGTGCCATGCATTCCCACTCGATGGACGGGTGAGCGCTGAGTGGAGCAGGTGTCAAGGCTCCATGTGACAGCATGCTAGAGACAGTGTGGCTCCATTGCGACAAAGCTCAGCAGGTTGGAATGCCCTCCAGAATAGGAAGGTTGTCCGCTTGTGTAGGACGCAGGCATCCAGTCAGTTCGCAAGGCGTCGTTGATGATCGGGTCAATAAGGCAGGTGTGAGCACTGCAGCACCAGACAGGAACGCACCAGGTCTGGAGGTATTCACCTACGGTTGCCATTTCTTGGCTTTTCCCTTCCACAGTTTGTCAGTCTCCATCAGCATGCATGATTGCTAGGTCGTTGGCATACTTTCTAGAGATGGCGGTTGGCAGATCAGAGATGTAGATGTTGAGAAGGGGTGACAGGACGGATCCCTGTGGGACGCTGTTCTGGAGGCGTCGTAACCTGCTCTGTTTGCCGTTGCCGGTGGTAAAGGGTGAAGCTGCGATTACCAGTCAGCTCCATGATTAACCGAACCATGCGCCTGTCAGGTAGCAATCGCATAGTAACTTGCAGGTATAAGCTGCTTTAACTGCAGTGACTGTTATTATAAATGAGCCTGTTTGGTTCATAGTGGTCTATTGTTTCTTCACAGCAGGTAGTGTGAAATTTTTGCAAATATCATTTGTGATCTTAGTTGGGTAGGAATTGACAGAGTTTGGGTTTGTAAGGGAGGAATGTGAAAAAAAAAATTGAGAACCACTGGGTTAGACGGTTTATTTTCCATAGGCCTATGATGACACAGTGTTTAGGAATGTAGGCCTGAGGTCTAACTGTTTTGCCCGAGGGCCACAAGTTATTACACAACAGTTCGAGGGCCGGACGGCTTGTGTATTGTGATTGTTTCGAGATATGTTACATTGTCCCAAATCAACAAATTTTACGAAAATATATTATTTTTTCAGTGTTGACAATATGGATTCGCGCGCCGTAGTTTGCAGACCCCTGATGTAGACAATCAAGCGTGTCTGTGACTTAATTTTTGCGCTGTTTCAGCTTTTTTTCGCAATTTTTACGCGTTGACAACGGAAGTTGTAGGACATCTTTTTGGTAATCGGCATGTAACTAGTTTTGTTCTGCAATACAGGGTCTCTCCGCTTTGCACTGGGCTGCGCAGTCAGGTCACCTGGATGCCACAAAGCTCCTTTTCCAGTGCTCAGCTTTTCCTAACTTGATGGAATTTACGGAGGAGCACCTGACCCCTCTTGATCACGCCATGCTCAACGAGCGAGAAGACGTGGTTCAATATCTAATTGAGCAAGGTTTTTGTTTCTATCATATTTATTAACCGCTATTCTAATACTTTTCGGAGTTCGGGGCTACTTGAACAAAACACCGGTGTTTCATGAATAATGGTTCTGTAGTTCGAGATCAGATCAATGAACAGGGTTTGTTCTGATTTTCAGGTGCTTTGTCATCCGAAATGATTCGAGACATCGCTGCTACCCGCATACAAGCTTACTATCGAGGTTGCAAGGTAAGTGCGCTTCGGCTTAAGTTTGTGACAAAACAAGGACTGGACTGAAGTTGCAGTAAATCCTCTCTTGGGAGCGTGTATCCTGCACTTAGTTGTGGACACCTTCTTGGCTTTATGCACAGTCCTGTAGTGTGGTAGTAGCGCGTCACGTCACTGCACCATTCCGTTTATGCGGTTGCATTTAAATGCATCAAGTTGTAAAAAAGGTGAAGTATCAAAAAAAGGCGCCTCAGTGTCTGTTTGCTGGTTCTAGAGAGTATTTTGAACGCAACGAAATATATTTTTCTGCTTCAGGTCAGAAAAGACTTAGCAAGTCGAAAATGGCTCTTTATGAAGCACAACGAGTTGCGCAGCAAAAGTAAAAAGTAAGTTTTCGTGTTCTTTGCAAAAAGTTTTCTGTGAACACGGCGCACTAAGCATTCATTACTGGCGCAGAAAGCGCGAAGAGCGTAACATCCACAACAGCCAGTCGGTCGACCACCTGAACTGCGTCGCTGAGGAGACACTGCCCGCGCCCAAATCACCCAATGCTGACTCAGCTTTCGCTGACAGCGTATATTCTGACAACGATGAACGAGCAGAAGCGTCGGAGGTTTTGGAAGCTAACTTTCCTATTCGAACCATCAAATCTTCTCTTCAGACGCTTACCAATTTAGGGATGGAACATCCCAACAGCGATGGATCTGATTCAGGTTTTATGAGCTGCAATGTCGCTTTTCTGCTGAACTTCTGCCGCACGTTATCGCGCTGCTGTTTGCGCAAATACGATGATTTTCCCCAGAAATACAGTAATGCGTGGTAGAGGTGCGAACTACGTTTCGTTTCTGCTGTTGATCCTTTGTCAACACTAGGCCCGTAGCTAGTTCTTTTTTAGATTTGGGAGGCCAAAATACATTTTAGGGGGGCAAGATTTTTGTTTTTATTATATGTTTTATAAAAAAGAATTTGGGACACAAAATTTTTGGGAGTCAGCGCCCCCGAATGCCTCCCCGTGGCTACGGACCTGGTCCTCACAGCAATTGCTCTGTTAAGTTACTGGAACAGACAAGGCCAGTTGTTCTCAACCGCGATTCTGAGACCCGCATGCAGCCCCCAAGCATCCTTTGTGCGGCTCTGAGCAGTCTTTAAGTCAAACCCCTAATATTTTTTGTAATAGATTTCGTTCTGCATAAAAGAAAACGTGTCAACTGACTTGTGTTAAAATTGTTTAGTGCGGCGTTCTAACAAAAACCTACATCTGGATTTGTCTCCCATCAACGAAAATGTTGAGAACCACTGGTATAGATTGTTCCAGGGGCTATTGTTTTTGTGACGGTTGGCTCTCAACGAATTTGCGTGACACATATTTGGCCCAAAATCGCGGGCACAGAATAAGCTGTTGCGCGTTTTTTACGTATCTTCTAATAAAGATGAGAGCAATTGAACAAGCATAAAGTGGTCACTGAGTATGTCAGGGCGTTGGCAGCAAGCCCAGTGCTAAATCTTTATCTGATGTGAATCTCCGTTGTCGCTGATCACACTCCACTTGATTAAAACCACATTTGTTACCTGACCCTGCAAAACACGACGTGTGACGAAGCATTCGATAATTGCAAAGTATGTTCATTGTTGCCTTTACAACGAAGTGCTAATGCTGTACGCGCAGAGGAGAGAGAGGCTGTTTGTTTCACAAAAAATTCGCAAGATACCGAGAAACCACCTGTTCTACAAAAATCATCTTGCAGCCACAATAATTTTTAAAGTAATATCTATCCAATGCGAAGTTACAAACTAATAAGAGGGAAAATGGTCTTAACACCTTTGCTGATTTCTGTATTTTCAGCTCATTTCGTAAGGCTCAGTCTAATACCCATTGCATTTCGTGCACTGCTCAGTCAACACAACCCGATAGTGTTTTACGTCACGATCGCATTCAAGCGAAAACTCGTTCACCAAAAGAGTAAAAGCAAAGTGCGGGTATTTTCGGTATAAGCTTATCGAAACGAGGTAATTTAAAGCTTTGCACCTTTCACAGATAACGACCGCGCCTGTAACGAATCGCACCACGCCGAGCGCAACGAAGACCCAACTACGCAGCTCAACGTGCCTCGCGCGCAAATCACGCGTCACGATCGGACGAGCGAGCAGGTGACAGCGCCGAGCGAGCGCCTGCCTGTTCGCTCGCCGAGCTTCGTCGCTGACCTCCAGAGCTGCGCGTCGTCCGACATTGAAATGCTCAAGCTCGGCGACGACGGCGAGAGCGCGAACAGCGTCGGCGCGCGCGGCGTGGAAGATCGCAGCGCCGCGGACGATCAACAGACGTCCGGGATCCGTACCTCTCCTGAAGTCCTCCCACCAACGCCCGTCGACGGCGCCCCCTGTCTCGCTCGCCCGCCAAGTACTTCCAGCAACGCTTCCACCTGCAAAGCTCGAGAAGCCGACGTCGAACCGGAACGGGCAACCCGTGAAAGCAGTCGTGTTTCGAAGGTAAGTTCATCATGTTCTGGTTGGAGGTTTGGTGCCGAGACCAAGTTTGAAAGAGTCGTGGATGAATTTTCGACAACGCTCACGTTACAGAATAGCAATGACATATTTCATCGCAAAATAGTCGACAACGAACTACTCGAAAACAGAAGGTGATAAACCAAAAATGGACCTTCAAAATTTTGTCGAGGTGGTTACAAAAAAGCTAGTCTAAACCATGGAAGCACTAGTGTTGGACATGGTTGCTTTTTTTAAACCAAATTTTTGGTGAAAATTTCCTTTTAAAATTGTCTCGTGCGTTTCCTGCCCCCTTGAACACGTGCTGAAAAATGTCAAAATATTACCTTCGTACTTTTATCTGCGTTTGGATCGCTGTCGTTAATGCAAATGTAGAATCTGCGTTGATTGAAGCGGTCGCTAGGAGTCGTTATGTTTGATGTTGTCACCAATGCATCCGGCCGTTTCGTCACGAAGTAGTATGGTCAGGCCAAGTTTGTTTTGACTTTTAATAAAAACTGATAATGCAGCACGTATCCTGCAGCAGAAATTAGCCGGCACTAAGCACATCGAGCAATCGAACACAGGATGCAATACATACATAAAACAGTGGCCCTGCCACCCCAGATGGAATCTGTAGAAACTGAAGGAACACAATCATTACGAGGAGTGACGTCATTAATCACGCGTCGCTGTCGTGTAAAATATCAACATTTTTGCACGCAGGGGCTTTCCCACCTCGCAAAAGATTCTGTGTCATATGCACAGTACAGCTTTGTTATTATAACTTCTCATTGCTTGGCTCTAATTGGCTGCTCGCGATCGCTACTCGCCTATCAGTGATTATTTCGTTCAAATGCGCTGTGATGTTGCTTAAACGCTGGTAATAGCCTTGTTGCATTTTCAAGTTAAGCATACAGTTAGAAATAAAATATCGCTTGTGCGGTACCCCAGCCGGCTTCACCAAACACTGAAGAGAGTAAATTAGTTTTTGCAACTTTAAACAAACGTCTTAATTATGAAGTTGGTATTTATTGCAAAAGTGTTTGTGGTTCATTTGTTCCAAATCATTCCTTTCTGATTGTCTCGAGTTGTCCAGCATCAGTAGCTTTTGTTGGTTAAAGTTGAAACGCTCATGCTTTCGAGTTACGCACGCGTGCTTCTCTACCTATGTTTGGCTCATATTTCAGTAAAGTCCGCGTTTCGTTATTCGGTGATTTACACCTCGTTTGACTGTGTATGTGTTGTTCGCAGCCTCCAGATTCAACTGACAATGCTGACCGGACTTCATCCGTTGAGAAGAGCGAAACGGAATCGCAATATCAACCGAAAAAAACGAAGCGAAAATCGAAATCGGCAAAACGGTCTTCCCCAGCTTCGTCGAAAAGCTCGTCCCGCGCGTCTTTGAAAGCCGCCACACCTCACTCCGAAGGGTTACTTGCTTCGGACCGGGACACAATGCTGCCAGCTGCTTCCTACAGTCAGCGTGAAGATAACCAACTTGAACGCCCGTCGAGTGCTTGCCCTCGTGAGGAGTCAGGCGACTGTGCACGCGCTCATCCTCCTGCAGTTGCGGACGCAGTCAACTCAACCATGAGCAACGATCGTGCTGCTGCTTCGAAATCCTCCGAACATCTTAATAAAAAGCATAAGAAAAGAAAAAGGCAACAGGAAAAGAAAGTCGCTGCTTCGCGCCAAGCAGCGATCGCGCCAGACCTTGGTGACGAAGACAACATCGCGCTGGACGTGGTGAGCGGCGTTGCTTACAAGCGCGATGCGTCGGATATATCTTCGTCGAGCGATGATGAAGCTCATGACCAACCAGCAACGAAGAGTTTCGTGGCGAGGTGCGGATACGATCAATGTATACCTTCACCTGTTCGAAAAGTTTGTAATTTACTTCGTGGGCTCTGTTTTGTGCAGTCGGCGTTGTTTGATGCGTTTTCAAAATTGTTGTAAGTGCATTGCTGTGCTCGCCTGAATCTTTTGTTTGTTATCAGCAATGATCTGTCGCTTTCGGTGTACATCGAGAGTCTGATGGACCTCACCCCGACTGAACGCAAGTTTATAGCACGACTGCAACGCAATCGCAAGCACGCATTCAAGAAAGCCCACGCTGCAGCTTTGGTTATACAGACTGCATGGAGAAGGTATGTTTGCGTTGAGCTACAGACAAATTCCATTGGCCTACTAGGGCAATCTACGTTGAGGCGTTTTTTTCTACCCATGCGTAGATGGAATTGGGAATGCTGGTTAAAAGTATTGTAGGTTTCTATTCGCGTCTACATCTTCTAATGAATAGAGCGTTTAAATGCCCGAGTTTTCCGCGAGATCTTGAGTGTGTCATTCTGTAAACAAAATGTCAAGTCGATGTACGTTTTGCGATGTTCTGCGTTGAACGAACGCATCGACTGACTCCACAAACGATAGTTTTCCTGCGATCAGATACATCCATCGCAAATACCCGCATCGCACAGCGACAAAGCGAAAGAAGAAGACGAAGAAACAGCGACACTCAACCCTCCACGCAACCCCAGACGCGCCAAAGGCTGTAAAATCGCCTGAGCCGTCTCCAACGCGAAAGCCAGGCGAACCATCTCGGACATCGAACGTGCCAATGCCATCGGCCTCGGTGCCACGCTGCGGCCAGATAGAGCCAGGCGGGGGTGCATTTGAACATGACGACACCGAACCGTCGTCATCACGACGCGACGAAAACAAGCAAACATCGTTGAAACTCAAGCCTGAAAAGAGTTGCTTGCCCGACCCTTCTCCAAACAATTTGTCTGTCAAGATTTCGGGCAAGAAAAAGCGCCGGCCTCGCGCCACCCACGGTCGGCGAGACAGCGCTTCGTCGCCCACCTCTGAGAGCGAAGGGACTGAAAAATGTGAAGCGCCCGGGAACTCGTTCGAAACGTCCGCGTCCGATCCACGCGCTTCTCGAGAGAGCGATCACGGGTAAGATGGCGTTGCGGTTGTAAGTTGATCGAGGCGTGGCGAACGTATTGTCCAATCGTTGCTCAACCGCACGAGATCTGATCCTCGCAAAGCCGCGATTTAGGTTTGCAGCTTTTGTGCGACGCAACGGCAAATACTCGTGTTGCTTGTAATGGAGCGCTGTGCAGTTGTTGCTGTTTACCGCTGAGCGCCTGGGGTTGGCTTAGCTCCATGCGTCAAAGTCTGTAGTGCGATCAAACATCAAAAGTTCCTGCGCTCGTGCTGTTCTATACGCAGCCAGCGTAAATTCAAAACGAAGCTTCTTAGCGATCCACTAAGAGGGAACAAAAATTTGCGCCAGGGTGTCGAACTCCCAAGAAGTCGGAGGTTTTTGGGTGGACTCCGTGGCGGATTCCTGAGAACACTAGGAGTCGGAGTCGGATTTTTTGTTCGACTCCGGAAGTCCAATTGAATCATTTCTTACATCACACTCCTAACCTGAGAATTCTTGTTGAAATGGTACAGTTTCTTTTGAAATTTTTATTGAAATAGGGAATTCTTGCTGCCGCTATTTCCATTGATTGCTAGTTGCTACAAAATTGTTGACAGCCCAACTTCATTCACGTTAGGCTAAGGAGTAGGAGTCGGAAATTTTCGAAAGATCGGAGTTGAAGTCGGACATTTTACCTCCGACTCTGCAATCCTGATTTGCGCATAGAACGTTGGTCACAATTATATGTTTAAACCTCGTACATGCGTAATGTAAGGGCTGTCGCATGCCTAGTGTAAATCAATGCCTGATGCCTTTACAGAAAAGCAAGAAGACCTCGCCCAAAGACAGAACACAGCACACGTCGTCATCCTCACAAGCTGATTTTGCCTTCTGACGTAGAAAACAACTGTGAAAAGCTGGAGCAGCTATGCAAAATTTACGGCAAGTTTGTGTATGTGGGTTGGTCCACCGTTTTCTTGTCGTACTGCGGGTTTTTACTTCGTATTTTTAGCATTGTATTAAATTTGGGAATACCGTACATCAGTGTGTGTTCCTATTATCCATGACAACACACCACTGCGAAATGGTGTACCATAGGTTTAGGCGAAACTTGCGTAGATTGAAATGATATGTTGTGATCTCTATAATGCTATTTTTGGTTTTCTTTTTCGAGAAGCTCCCATAGCTTCCTAAAATTTCTAATCAGTTGTTTTTACATGTGAAATTCCATTTAACCCCCCAGGGCACATCCCTACATCTGATCTTTATTCTCTTTATCAAGCTGTATACATTGACACGCTTTGGTTCTTTGCTTGTGACATGTCGAATGAAATTGCTAATTATTTTGTTAGGCAGATATTTGTGCGTTGTACGTATTTGTTAGTTTTGTGACAATCTAGAAAAAGTTGTGAATTTTCCAGACTTATGCTGCTTATGCAAGTGTTGCTGGTGCTTCTTGCGATCAACTTTTTTGGTGCTAATTGCCCGCGAGATATGTGTTTGTGTGTTGATGCCCTGTATAGAACGTTCTTTTTGGCATTGTTAGCGGTTAAGCTTTGCAAAGTTGTGCTTACGCATGATCTATGTAAGTGAATCGCTGTCGTTCTGGGAGGTTGGTTTTTGGTACAAATACTTCTGTGAAGATAAGAATAGGATGGAATCCATGCCCTGTCCTATGAAAATAGAAGCCCACTGCTAAACGTTTGCGGAGCAGACCAGAAAAAGAAGAACGTTGCCCATATAATTATGTCTTGTTTAGCCCCAAATGAGAAGATTTAAATAATATCCACCTGGTCAGTTTCTCTTCATCTCGACCATTTATGGCAATGCGAATGCTGTTCGATCAAAGTTTCTAAACCACCTCTTCATAATATTGGAACAAATCCAAGCAGTTATTTCAGTTACGTCTATAGCTGCTCACAAGAAACAGCATCATTCATTTTTATAAGCCAATGGTATTACCAACCCAGAACATGAACCTCTTTGTAAGCATCATTAAGATGTCACGTTGCATGATGAACGTCAAACGCGCATTCACAGAACCTGAAAGTCTGTTACTACCTTTTTGGGAAATGACTTGATTTATGGAATAACAAACCAAGTTGATAAAGCCAAGCAAATTCATCTGTTTGAGACCAGCTGTTGGACGACGGTCTGCCGATGCATCCGCAGTTTCTTAAAAACTAGTAATTCAAAAATTGTGAAATACTTACTCTTTCGGCATACAATCAGAGTAGACCAGCTATGTCCAACGGGCCGCATGTGGCCCAGTAGAAGGTTTGTGCGGCCCAGTTCAGGTTTTCGCTGTAGTTGAAGTATCCTATATGCTGACAACCTGTCCTTAATTTGATAATCTGGAATTTGACATTTTTGATGCAGGTGGTCATCGGTGCCGCTTTATCACGTCTGTTACCATTACAGTTAGGATTCGAACATTTTCAGTATAATAGCTTTAAGCTAAATTTAGTTTGCTAAGATCAAAGTAAGCCATACTTTCTCTGCCACGCCCAGATCCTTGCGGATCTGAGCACCTGTTCCACCGAGAGAGACCGGTTGCGACCCAGCACTCCCTGCGCAACTGTGTTGATCATCTGGCAGCTCTTTCCCACATAGGCT
>Ga0210059_1004294_pt1 | contig 22966 bp, 16 predicted proteins | sample Ectturendosymbi2_FD_188042 | JGI IMG/M metagenome (GOLD analysis project Ga0210059, IMG submission 188042) | Ecteinascidia turbinata endosymbiont from Florida, USA - Sample 2 (SPAdes) (version 2) | ecosystem: Host-associated > Tunicates > Ascidians > Unclassified | place: Key West, Florida...
TGTGTCGGGAACCATCGATCAAAAAACGTATCTGAAAAAATTTAGGGGGGGCTTCAGCCCCCTTAGCCCCCCCCTGGATCCGCCTATGACAGTGGCCTCCCCCTCCGCACGCTAGTTGGTGTAGCACATTTTTTAAACAAACCTTGCTGAATAATAGTGGGTACTTATTATTGCACAACTGTTTAAGATGGAACAAATCTACACGTTATTCTGTTCAATTACATTGTTTAATCTTGATCCTTGAATGTTCAATGTAATCAATAGTTCAATAATGAACAATTTCACAACTGTTCAAGAACTTTTAAGGATGCTGGAAAATACTCAAGCACAACAAAAAGTTTTTCAAATATCAAGGACATAACCAGCTTTGATAGAAAATTCATGGAAAGTCTTTGGCACTCAAGGACGTCTGCCAACCTAAAGCTAGAGCCAAAACCTTTATAAGCTGAAGCCGGATCCGGGGCTAGAGCCAGAGCTAGATTCGGAAATTTGAGTTCCGGCCCAGCAGCCTTGATGAGAAGCAGAGTTCAGGCTGGCTGTGAACCTGTTGAGAATGCAAGTCTTCACTCTTCTTTAGAGCCATATTAAGGTTCTTATGGAATGCAAGCTAAAAATTTCGGAGCTTGACGAGCTTGGATAGTGGTGAAGACCAAACGACGGTCAGTGTCGGGACTAGCACTGTGGCAGACACGAGTGTTCTTCACTAGTCCAATGTTAACTCTCCTTACCAGTAGCCTACCAGGTTCAGCTAAAGTCGGGGTTTCAATCTAGGATGACCCTAGCTGACTTTGTGCATAAAAATTATAGCAATATACAATAAATATATGTTCGCACAGCTGGTGTTGATCTGACAATCGTCCATTTGCAATTAGGCTACTTTTTTAACGCCGTGTTTTCCAAGGAAACGTGGCCATGAATCGTGATCATTGCTGCGTTGTTTTGCAATTGCATTGCTAATCTATATTTGAATATGAATAAAGATTTTATTTGAATAAGAATTATATTTGAATAAGAGCTGATGAGGCCTACATCGTAGGCGAAATATACACTCTGTAAATTCTTAAAGTGTCTGATTCTTTGCTGAGAAAGGATTTCTTTCCATAGACAGTGCATTGCTCTGAAGGAATGATAGCACAATGTATATGACGTCACATAGCAATTATTGGGTCATAATACACCAGTTAGCTCCCACTGCAAAAACTGCGTAATCATTGCGTGTATTGTATCAGGAGCAGACGGAAGATCTAATTGCGAAATCATGGGAAATTGTTTGAGCCGATTTGGGAGGAATGCCCAAGTAAGTGTTTTAAAAGATTCCCAATTCACATTTATAATATCGCTTAAGCAGTTAAGCAGTATACAGTCTTCAAATGAAACAGTAATTCTTAGTTGCTTGTGTAGAGGTTTGCTTTGGATGATGCTATAGTTTCCGCATTAGCCTATGCAATACGCAATGCTGTGTGACCTATTGACTGTGCGAACCGTTGTTTTGTCGCAAAAAAACAATGCACTTACTTACTTACTTACTTCTTTTTAGTAGGTCGAACGCTAAGAAAGGAAATACGGGAGTATAGAACGTGGATAAAATACAAACTTCTACAATATTGATGAAAAATTTGATAAAGTGCTCTCACTTCTGATTGTGGTAAACACAAAAAGTGGAAAAGAATCCAATGCATAAATTGTACATTTGAGCTTCCAGAAAACTAATTTTATTTTGGAGCATAATATTGGGATAGACTTAACAGTTTCATCAACACTAAAAAAGCCTTCAAAAGACTATACATGTGCTGTTGGTCTTGGCATGTTTTCGTAGATCACGACCTTACGCAGATTTTGTTTTAGGACTTTCTAAACTAAATAGTTGTTGGTCCTGCTTTTACTTGTAGTAATTTCGACTGGGTTGGTGGTCTTGGCTTTGCTATTGACATCTTTTGCGTCACACTGTTATTTCTTGCGTCACAGAGTCTTTTGGTTTTGAATTGCTAGCATTGCCAAGTGTTGCTTTATTTTTTGATTGAAGATGGATTAAGAATAATCCGAAACGTCTCAAAACAAAACATGTATAGCTTTTTGAAGGCTTTTTTAGTGTTGATAATTTTATTTTATTGTGGGACTAATCCAGGTGGCAAAAGCAGCACTTTTTCTGTAGTAATGCTGCTAAACTTTTGATAATTAAATTATATTTTAAAAAGCTTTGTAAGAAAAGGCTTACCCAACCTTCCTAGAAAGATACGTGCTGCTAAAGTGAGCACCTTAAAATAGCTTTATGATTATTTCAAAAGAGAAAAAGCGGTGATGAGATTGCAGTTCACTCATGTCCGCTCCTTTGCCTGCAGAAGCAGGTTGCGAAACTTGCGAGCGGATTATTTTACTATTGGTCTTTATCGCAAATAAAAGCTCTTAAGGTTTTCTGCAAGTTTTCGAGGAATCAGCCGACTGGGCTCTGCTTTCATCATTTTGCAATAATTCAAACTTGCGCATATCTATATTTAAGTAACTTCACTCCACAAGTAAAATAAGCAAGGAATCAATCGCAAATTTTTAATAGGAAATCGATTCAATGTAACACTACGTATCGTCAGTCCTTACATCTTATTCAAGACATTACGAGAGGTGCTGGTTTTGCTTATATGTATTCAGAGTGAATTTATAAATGTAAGTGCTGGAGTAGGCTATGTATATAATTACTACAGTAATCAAATCAAGTCTTTTTCAGAGGAATAAGGTACTTTAATCCAAGTCGAAAGTACCTTTCCGCAATGCTGATAACTAGCATGTCATTAAAGATCATCCACAGACACTGGTAAAAAATCTCAACGAAACCAGTAAGGTTTTGCTGACGATTGACATTTGGTCCAATAGACAGATGCGCAGCTATATTGGCATCATTGTTCATTTCATTTCAAATGAAAAGCTGCACAATGCAATGCTAGCTTGAAGACGATCGTAACCCGCAGTTTGAAGAAATAGTCAGCAATTTTGAAATTACTAACAAAAGATTTTTCAACATTGCTGGACGAGTGTTTAAACATGATAGATGTGGTTTGACTGATAAAAGATTTGAAACGTTGATTTTTATCAGCTGTAACAAATATTTTAAACATTGATTAGTTTTGTTTAATCAATATTTAAAGTGTTTGTTGCAGTAGAGTGATTGCAGAGGGAAGAGGGGCGATTTGACTCCCCTGGCCAGCTAAATGTGAAAACCAGACCTCCACTTAGCTTATGTTTCTGTTTTAGTGTTCTTTTATTTGGTTTTTAGTAGGTTGTCGTCTTTTTGCATTTTCGGAATATTTTGCGTTGATTTGGGGTTTTAGTATAGTATCATTCCATGTCAAATCACCAAAAAAAAGACAATTCTAAACCCTACCCTTTCAGAATTTAATGAAATTCGGCATACATGTTGGTCTTGGCCCCCAAACCTCAAATCTAAAATTTTTCGTTGATTGGATGATCGGTTTCCGAGATATGAGGGGTTAAATTTTTGAACATTTAGAGAAAACAAAGGGGGCGCCCAACTTTAAAACCCCATATCTTTTGAACTAGTGGTACAATCTGGAAAAGTAAGGTATCTTTGAAAAGGGAAAAAGCCAGGAATTCAAATCTAACATCATTTTTGTGACTTGGGTAAATTTTGGGGTGATGACCTTTTGACCTATATTTTGACCTTGAAATTGACCCTGTGGATCAAATTAAAAAATGCTGATGACCATTGGATATCGTAGCCCTATTTGTTACCTAAAATATATCAAAATATGGAATACGTAAAATTTTTTGTTTTTGAGTAATAACAAATTGAAATTAGCATATGCAGACAATATTGGTCAAGTTCATGCAAATCGAATGCAGAGCAAGTCTTCTTAATGCCATCATTTTACCATGCACAACTTCAATGCCAGGGTTACGGCTACAGTTTATTTTTAGGACATTGCAGAAGGTCAAATTAACATGGCAAAAGTATATTTCCATGGTGAAATGGCAATGTTAAAAGGTTGTATAACCAACTGAATGTATGTTACCTACACTATATTCTGATATGAAACGTGTTTTTTGAGGTACATGAGGTTGTTAACATGTCAGTATCGCTGAGTAAGTTAAGTTTTTACACTGATGTCAACCCCTGTAACCAGAAAAAAACATAGTACTAAGCAGAATATTTCACTGGTAAGACAGGAAGATATCAAAATGTTGGCATGCAAAGTACGATTAAGTACACCACATCAAAACAATTTGTTTCCATCATGAACAAGAATTGCTTAAGTTTTCATTGGAATGAAGAAATTGTAGTGATCCATTTAATATTCCTCAAAACAAGCAAAGGACAAAATAATTTCAGGTTTTTTGTAGCTATGAGAAACTGAAAATTCTTCTTCCAAATGTAATTCCAAGTGAAAAACGCTGCAGCACATGTGCAATTAGACTGAATAAAAAAATGAAAGATATGCCAAGTTCTGCACAAATTGGAGGCTATAGTGAATCCAATGTTGGTGTACTATAGCATGAAAAGGAAGAATTGATGGATACAGCAATAATTGTAAAGCCACAGCAGTGACCCACACCAAGCGAATCGATCGCAATTTATTGCGTAAGGAAACTAGTTTCGTGTGTTACACATCTTCAGTCCTGCGCAAAAGTCGACATATGAAACAAAAAGAAAAAATTACGCACTGTTGCCAAGATCAAAACTCAAGATTACAAAAATTGAGCACAATTGCAACTCCTCCACTAAACACAGCTACAACACTGTTCTCTCATTCACTTCACATTGAAGCAGTGGAAGGCCATTTGTTCAGCGGCCGCAAGTTCTCTACAAGTTCTCCACCATTTTTTATTGTAAAACATGTTGCACGGGTTATGCAAAACGCAAAAGAGGTACTTCCACAGTAAAACTGTATTTTATAGACCTGCATCTGCCTGTGTACGTTTCCTCGATGTAAGTATTTCCAGTCTGCGAATTTCTGTAGAATTGTGGGAAATGTAGAATTGTGGACAAACGCATCAGTTTTCTCTCTGGTAATGGTTGAAACTTTGTTGCAGGCTCGTCGCCGTCTGAGCTCCAATAAACTAAAAGTATTCAACAACTCAATTTCAGTCGATTGGGCAGATCCCATCGAAGAGCCGTCCGATGAAATAATGGCCAAAGTAAAGTTGCTTTGGAGTATTTGCTTGTTTTGATACGCATGTTTTTGAAAAAAACTTGGTCTGATTTGACAGTGAAGTCTTACTTGTGCCCTAATTGATCGTTGTGAAGGTTGGAGTCACCGAAACACTTGTCCAACATTCAAGCTGAAAAGTTAGTCGGCAAATGTTTGGAACGTTCATCAGTTGAACCCTGAAAATGAAAAATACGGCGTCTCCTTTCATTTAAACTTTGTCTCGTGGATGATTATTCCGTAACATCTGAAAACACCGACAGCTTGCTAATGTTGTTACCGGTCGTGGTCAACTCTGATAAGCTGCCGTTACTTACTGTAGCGTTTTCTGATTGGACCTGTCTAATTTCTGTTTTCAGGTAAAAGTCTTGTACGTCAAGAACTTGTCTGTTAAAGCAACAGAAGAAGTCGTTATGCAAACATTCTGCGTGTATGGCGATGTGGAAAGAGTGAAGAAGATAAAAGATTATGCATTCGTCCACTTCAAGGAAAGAGAAAATGCGTTGAAGGTGCTGCTGGTCTGGAAACCGTGTTTTTTAAATTTGGTTGTCCATAGAACTCCCAGCTGTTGTGAGGGGGACCGCACATCGTTTACAATATAGAATTTAGTTATTGAAAATATTACAATTTCACATTTTTAATGCTGAATAATGCTAAATTGTTGGTAGAAACTAACGTGGCGAGCCAGTGCCTGTCCTGTACGATTGTAAACTGCATTTTAAATGACCATTTAATGGTGTTAAAGCCATTAAATTTAAACTAAGTTGGAGCTGCAGACTTCTGGCGGAGACAACAAAGCATTTCTTAATGTACGTTGATGCAGTCGCCCACCCGCCTGACGACGATATTAACTGAATGCGTTACCGGCGCTTGCGGAAACGAACAGCGTTGTTGTTGATCGCTCCATCATTGCAGGAAGCACAGTTGGCTGATGACTAATTTTTCAGCCGCACTGAAATGTTTCAAACAACACTTCAAAGCGAAAGCGATTCAAAGAAAATGTGTGTGGAACCTCACACATCGTAGAGCTACCGTTGTCTCATTTGGGTAGTTCTGCAAAACATAAAGTTTTGCTGAAATTGCACTGCTGGTTGCTCCTTCACCTCAACTTTTGCATTTCGTTTGCTTGGATCAAAGAATCGCTTCGCCGATGTACGGTTTAGAACCAAGGTAGACGTTCCCAGCCAACCATCTCGTGAAATGCACTCATGCTCAGCCATTGCATTACTTGCGTTGCACTGTGGCCTGCATCGCCCGAATAATTTGGACGACACATAGCTCTGTATATAGAATATCACAGTTCCGTGTTTGCGTGAAACAGAGCGATGATCGGCCTGTACTTTTTGATGCCCAAAAAGGTGAGCTTCAAGGCTTCGACTTGGAGAGCGCAGTCTGTTCTGATCGCCAGTTTCCACGCAGCGTTTGATTAAAACACGCACGGTGGCGCTGCTTGAATCGCTGTGAATCCGATTTAAGTTACCACCGAACATCCAAAAAAACGATTAGCTCTTGCCACTAGTTCGGCCTTTACAGGACTTGATCACAGCTATCAAAGATTGGTAACATTTGTCTGTTGACTTGTGATTATAGCTGCTCCAATTGAACCTCAAGTCCATTAAAACAGCATAAGATGGGCTGTTGATCCTTAATAGGGTGCGCGTTTGGAAAGGCCTTGCTTGTGACTGTCCAACCTATCTAATGCAGCAGAACGTTGGTAATGTCTACCCAACGCTGCATGCATTGAACAGAGTCCCAATAAAAAGATTGGGGATATTTGAAGGAAGCAAAACATTCAGAAAGGATTTACAACTTTTTTGGTAAAGGCTCATTCGGTTACATTGAGTTTTTGACCTGTTGTAGGCAATTTTGCAACCATTCGTGTACCAGTTCGAGTCACAGCAACCAACAGAACAGTCAAGGCAGAGAGCATCACCCTGATCGAAGAAAGTGCATCTTGGGTAGCAATGATATGTACGAACTATTGATACAGGTCGAATCAAGCCTCAGCATACAACAGTTGGATTTTGCATCTTCTCCAAATTAGATTTGCTTTGCTATATATACTTTTTCACATACATACTTGTTTGGGCTGACTTGACCAGCACATCAAAGCCACAAACAGTCAATACTGAGTGCGACGCTGCCTTCAAACAAAAATTTGTTTGGCGTAGGCGCTCGAGGAGCTCAACGGTCTGAACTTGGAAGGAGAACCGATCGAAATCAGCCTGGCAAAACCAGTGGACAAGAAGAAGCGCGAAAGGCAGATGGAAAGAAAAATGATGAATCAAAATTTGTGAGCTCTATTGCTTCTTGCTTGTAATGAATTGTTTTTCGTTGTGACGTGCTCCGCTTGCCGTGATGTGACGTATGAGGGCGCAGCTAATATCATACGTCATCCGCCAGTTCGAATACCAGTGCAATGAACTAAACAATCGCTTCGCTTACCTGGAGTATTGTTAGGAACAGGGAACACTAAATAAAACCAACTCTGCTGCATCGTGCATCCGCTATTTCAGTGGTTCACAAAGCAAAACTGTGCACCAGTGAATCTTACCTTCAGAACGATGTTCAGACGTACCTCTGCGAACGCAGAAATCTTGCTTGAAACTAGGTAACGCCGCGAGAACGCATTGCAGAGACAACAAAAATATTTTATATTCAAACTGCTCTTTCGTGGATTCAAGTTTTCAAATAGGATAAATTACGTCAACGCTGCGTCAGCTGAAACTGCTCGGTTTTTCGATCCAAAAATCGTTTTTGCGAATTTGCTACAAAGACCACGTTTCTCCGCACTTCAGTGATTGGTGTTGCACATCCTTAACGTACCACTCGTACGCGCAGTTGCCGCTGACCTCTTCTTTAGCTTCTTGAATTTCTTAAGTACATAACAACTGTTGCCAAAGTGAAGTGAATGCATGAAAGTGTTGAAGCTTCTTCGGTTTAACTTTTTTATTGCGTCATTAACATCGTGCCTTCTGACGAAGAGCTAAATATCGCGTCCACTCTACGTGTGCAAACGGTCGTAACACAACAGTTGCTCGATTGGCAGCATGGGCATGAGAATGCCATTCGGCCCGGGACTTCATGGACGCGGCGGCCGCATGGGCTATGGCCGCCCTGCCCCATTCGTTGGCTATGGAGGCTACAATGACGATTACTTCACCGGAGATTACATCGGTTATGGCTTCGGAGGCTTCGACGACCCGTTTTTCATGTCTATGCAACGAAGCTTTAGAAACCAGCGTGGAGGCCCAAGAAAGTAAACTTAATTTTTTTGTTTTTGCCTAAAGCGACAAATGATTGACCCTTGTGCAATACGACACATTGTTTCAGTTATGTTTAGAAATTGGTCTTGCTTTATCACTTCATCCTACTAACACGTATGTTGTAGTCAGTGGCGTGCAGAGGGGGCAAACGATGCGATGGCCCCGGGCATCCAATGCAGCGGGGCATCCAAAGAGTGAAATTACAAAAAATGTAAATGCTGTAACTAGATGATTTTTCCTATTGTAAGGTTACTAACACTTGCTGCGTGGATTTCATTTTGTGCTTGTGGGATAATATGCATGTTGTGTCAACAAACTTGGCCAAAACGTGGAAACGTGAATATACCTCACATTGTGACGTCACAAACAGCGTTTTTCCAGTAGCAATGACCACCATACGCTACTGCTCAATACTAGAATTTGGTAGGGGCATCAAATGAAGCAGTCGCCCCGGGCATCGCCAGGTCTCTGCACGCCACTGGTTGTAGTAAGGAGAGAGGTATGAAGTTTTTGTTACGTTGCAGCTCATACTGAACTTCATTTGTCAGTTTTTTCTTTTAATTCGTTTGAGTTTTATTTTCCTCACTGTTCAAGTGTGTAGAAAAACGTAAACGAAACTCCTTATGCTCTGTTGTGAAGTCCAGGGGTGTAGTGGGGCTGGAACGCGTGGAAACGGCGTCCCCACACCTTTTTCAAGTTTTGCTTTAAAATGACTTGTTATTTTTCTGGATGCGTTCCCACATCTTTTTGTTAGCACTACATCCCTGATGAAGTCCTGTGATGAGATATAAAACTATCTGAATATTACATATTAGAGCAAATGTTCGTGGTGTACTGGCTTCCGTGACTGACATCGACGGCCGAATTTTAGCTCAAGGCCCGAATTGACAAAATTGTGTGAAAGTCCCGTTCCGTACACCACAACGCTCTTGTGTTGTCGCGTCGTTCATGTCTAAGGTAGCTGGTTGCTTCGATAATGTTGCTTTGAAATTAGTGCTGCTTGTACTGGGCGCGTTTCCGCCGCAGTTGAAGTTCTCAAATCCTTGGTGTTCTACAGCAGTTATTTAGAGCAGGGGTTCCCAAACTTTCTCTGGCCATGTACCCCTAAACATGGGCGCCGGAAGGATTTTTTTCAGGGAGGGGCCAATAGTGGATTTTCTAGTGGTGGGCCAAAATATTTTTGCAGGGAGGGCCAGAAGTGGCAAAATAACATTTTCACCACTCGAAACAAAGAAAACAATTTTTCGCAAAAAGTTTGATGGGAAAATTTCAAAATCCTAGAGGCCCTCGGCCCCCTTCCGATATCCATGCCCCTAAAAATTTTTTTGACAAAAAGGCTGAGGAAGATAACAAAAATATATTTACCAATGGGCATATAATGGTTTTTAAAAATAACCATCACTGATATTTATTTATCTTTGAACCAGACACGAAATCCATAGAGCGCAAGCACACACTATCTGCGCAGCACAGGTTGATAATAACAGACAGAACGTTTTGTAACGGCGTTGGTGGTGGACCACAGGATTACAGACACTCGTTCGCTATCTTGTAACACTGGTACAACACTACATTACATACGCTTTCTTAACATAGTTTTTCGCTAATTCGTAACAGTACTACATCCAGAGTAGGACACGAAAATCGCATGTTACGAAATAAAGTCCATCCCTGGATAAGGCCTGGTGAAGTACGAATGCGTTGTGGCCTGCACACGTCCCATAACCGTGGCCAGAAAATTTTCAATAGGGGGCTTTGCGTTTGTGCGGGGGGGCTTGACATCCTAAAAATTGACAAAAACCCCACTGATTTATAGTGTTTCATGCTTCAGTTTGGGGGGCTAAGCCCACCAAAGACCCACCCGTGGCGACGGGACTGACACGTCCTCAAACTAACACTAACTTCCGGGCACTCAGTGACAAAGTAAAACGCGGTTGTAGTGTTCAAAGAATAAGGACGAATATCGGTATAAACAATCTGACTGCATCAAAGCGCGCAACTTTTTTCAAGAAACAGGTACACATTTTTTCGCAATACGGCTTCAAAGGTAGGAATGTTACATTGAACCTGATGACTACTACCACTCCCTCGCCACTGCAGGTTGTACAGAGTTCTGCAACCAAAGTTACAGCTCACACGCAAGCTGTGGATGTATGCCTTTCTGAAATGACACCATAATTGTGATGCATACATGGATGAACAGACTGCATAATATTGATATCACATTTGCCTTTGAATCAGTCCCGTCGCTACGGGGGGATTTGGTGGGCTTAGCCCCCCAAACAAAGTACCAATCTCCCCCAAATTGAAATATGAGACACTATAAATCATTGAAGTTTTTATCAAATTTTCAATATCAAGCCCCTTAGTGAAGACTTCCTGGCGACGGTTCTGCACTGAATGTCTTTGTGATCTGAAAGTTCAGTATCGAATACAATCCCCAAAATTTGTAGTGGGAAACATCTTTTACTCCTTGTACACTCAATGTCAGCAACGGGATAACCGTGCTTTTTGTGGTCTTAGCCTCAAACGTCATACAACAGTTTTGCTGCAGTTGAAAATAATTCCATGCGATTCTGCATAAGCCTGACACACATCTAGTATACTTTGTAACCCACGTACACTTGAACAAAGTGTACATGGATGAAGTGTACTTGCAACCACGTACACTTGGACAGGGTTTTTTAAGGCGTTTTAGGGACCCGATTCGGGTCCCTAGAATTGAAAATCGGGTCCCTATAGTCAGGGAAAATTATCATCGGGATCATAGAATCAGACAAAATCGGATCCCTCCAAGTCCATACTGGGTACCTAACATTTTCCTTAAAAAAACCTGCACTTGGACAAAGTGTACATACCAACATAAGACCCAGCTTTAATGTTGTTTAGTTCAAGAGATAAATCATCTAAACATACAGAAAACAAATATGGACTCAATACTCCCCCTTGTCTAACCCCAGTAGTAACATGAAACAGCTCGGAAAATTCACATGTATAAATAATTTGAAATGAATAATGTGTAAACATATTTTTTCCCTTCTATTCCTGACCTAAGATGTGCCCCTTCAGATAGGGAAATGTACCCCAGTTTGAGAATCCCTAATTTAGAGGGCATTTGCATGTTGGATTAGTTACAAGCGTCGGTGGTTGTGGCACCAAACATTACTTGTGTTGTTTATATTTGCGTCGTTGTTATCACTTCGTGAAGTTCGTTTAGGTTTCATGCAATTCCCGCGTGCTCTCTTTGCAGCATGTATGGCAACGGAAATGGCTACATGAGACAGAACGGAAATTTCGGTAGAGGAGGAAAACCCAGAGGTCGCGGTGGACCGGGAAATTACGGAATGGGCGGTAGAGGAAGACCGAACATGTCTGGCAAACGTAAGACACCACAGGAATGCACAAATCCTTTTTGTTCCAGTGGTTTTGGAGTATTTGCACCAGAACTGCTGTAACTGTGACTGGTTGCCATTGAGGGATATTCTTCTTCGCAGGTGATTACGTCATGGTGATGTCATAATTGAGCACGCTCGGCCAAGACTGTCAGACTGAAGATTCCTGTGACGAAGCTTGCTCACTGCCACCACTACCACCACCATCATCATCATGAGAGAATCTGCTCAGTGACTATACGATCTTGCGGTTTCGATCGAGGGTCTTGATTGTTCGTGTGAAAAATGCATTGCACAGTTCTGTCAGATATCTGAGTCTTGTGTTGTGCGTCAATCGCATTTTTTACTCTCTTTTTTTTTACCTGTTCGTGCCACATCTTCGAATTTTATGAGCCAGTGAACGATGAATTGCATTGAGGTACACTCCGAGCATGTTTGCATTTTTGCTTAAGCCATCAATCATGTTTTGTAGATTATAGATTTTGTTCCCTCGTTGCTAATGACAGGAATCTTTTTAACCGAACGGCAGCAAGAAGTGCTGCCGAACAATTACTTTTAATGTCACTTCAGTTTCGCAACGGGAAACGGGCATATCGGTTTCCTGCTGGTTACTTTCAAACTGTGGTATGCTTTCTTCGTATTGTGTTTAGACGTGGAGCAGTGGCATGCGCTTGAAATTTACGGCTGTCACTAAAATTACTGTGGAACGGCGACCCAGCTATCGAACTGTGCTTTTCATTTTTCCGTGGGAACCGTTGTTGTAACAATTACAAAACGTGTCGACCGCTACAACACCAGTGCTGAAAACCTTCGAAATTGTTAAGTAGCGGCTTCTGTGATAACAACGCTAGTATGACAGTCGACGGCGGCATTTGTAGTCCTTATTTGGTTGTGTTCTCAAATTCGCCACGTGCGAACACGAGTGTGCGATGACCCTTAGCGTTGCGTTACGCATCTTTGGGAAATGCGCTGCGAGCGACGTAATAAAAACTTCACGTTGGTGATTGCGTAGTGAGCCAGGCGGTTGCGCTAAGAGTTCAGACCAGGGACAAACTTCTTGGCGAAGGTTTTTCTTTGGCGAGTTTTCCTTGCCGCCAAAGGTGGCTTGACTGTCAGAGCGGTCTCACGTGACCGTCTTCGAAGACACCGACGAATACCGACTGGATGAAGCAGCAGTGTCAACCCAAACGGCTTACTGAGGCAAAAATAATGTGTCTATCTTAACCAGGGCTGCACATTAAATAACATATTAATGAGGGTCACACATTTAATTATCTACTTTGATCTTAGCGAACTAGATTTAGTTTAAGCTAATGTACTGAAAGCGTTCGAATCCTTAACTGCAGTGGTAACAGACGTGACAAGGGGCACTGTGGACCACCTCCATCAAAAATGTCAAATTCAAGATTATCGAAATAAGGACAGGTCATATGTAGGATACTTTTGCCACAGCGAAAACCTAAACGGGCCCGCACAAAATCTTCGACTGGGCCACATGCGGGCCGCGAGTTGGACATAACTGGCATAAAGGTTAGAAACAGATGTCATGGTGGTTTAGTTAAAGCAAAGCTTCCCGTTCCGTGTCACCGTGATAGTTCTGGTTGGCGATCGACCCTTTGAGGAAATGTTGATTCCTTTCAATAGTAACCCATAAAGAACTTCATGTTCGAGTTGCTTGCGTTTTCTTGAGAAATCATTCCAAGTGGCAACAAGATTTGCAGGCACATTTTGTATTGCTCATGAAAAACATAGTATTCCATTTGGAAACTTAACTCCGTTACTGAATGATCAACATTCCTACTCAACCTCAGACCGCAGCGAAAGCAAGTGGTTGCAACCTGTACTACGTTCACCATTCGTTCCTTTTTAGCTGAGTCAGTAAATGCCATGTCCTGGTATCCCACTCTGCCAAACTTTTCCTGTTGTGTGGTTCGCCACATTGCACGTGATGTTGGCATGAAAGCGGAACTGTTGTAACTTGAATCGTTTCCAGGTGAAGCTGCTGAGTTGCTTTACGAACGCCTAATATCAGTTCTTGACCAAAATAAGCTTGAAGAAAAAGTTGTTGGATTTTGTGCTGACAGCTGGAACTTTGGACGTGCCTTCAGGATGCTGTGGATACTCTGCTAGTATGATTCTGAAGTCTTTTGTACGTTTACGTTTTCTTTCACGTTTATACTGTTCGAGTTTTAGAGCTAAACGTATTATACTTGGAATTCCAAAGGATATCATGCTTTTCTACGTTACCCATAAAGCGGAGTGTCAACCTTGAAAGCATTCAAAATATTTCCATAAGTGGGCATGTTTTACGGGCAATCAAACGTTGTTCTAACTGCAAGTTTCTCAACCGATTGTTACAAGAACGCAAAGGGACCACTGGAAAACTGATTGATATTGAAACAAAACGTAAGCTAATTTGTCTTGAAAAATCCTCGGCGAACTATGCGCCGGTGATGTTTGTACGATGGAGATCGGAACATAATTGACCTCACAAATGTATACTTGCCTCTGGTTGGCAACTCCATGTGAAGTGGGTTACTTATCAAACTTCCCGTTGCTCTATCAATCTTGGTCTACCCGATTTTTCGAACCCCACATTAGGAACTGAAAAATCGCCACTGAAACCTCGACACCGCAGGTCAGGGGTGTAGTAGGGTGGGTATGATCTATATGTGGGATGGATGTAGTGGGTATGCCTATATGATCAACTACCAAGGAATGTGTAAAAGCAAATTTCCAATGACAAATGCCTAACCTCAACAAGAATATTTTATAAAAATAGCAGTGCCTCACTGGACTGCATTTAATGAATTGTGCAGTGCAATGGATAGTACAGTCAGGGCCGGGCGTAGCAGGTGCGGGGCCCCTCTGTGCAGTGGTTTTATGACATCATCATGTTCAGTCAACCATGCTATACGACCATGGTAGAGCGCACATTTAGCGTCTTAGCATTAGAATTGAGAACGTTTGCTAACGTTCGATAATAGAGGAAATTAATTGCTAGTTCTGACGAGAGCGTTGTTTGTTAACAATGAGATTTATAAGCCATTTCTACTGAATTCTCGAGAGCAACGGATATCTGGAAAAAATCAACAATCTACCTAAACACCTTGACACTGGGCAGAAGCGGATTAATGGGTAGGGGGGCCCGGGGCAATTTTCACTGGAGGACCCCTATGACGTAATCCATGACGTCATCGCTTGTAAAATGTATGTTTTCGCTGATTCGCAATGTTCTCGTTTGCTTTTTCCGGTAGTCGATTATGTGCCTGCCGTATTAACTCGATTGTTAGCTGCCTTTGATTGTAGCCGCACGAAATGGTCTTAAAAAATAATGTAGGCTGCTCTTGCTCGTAAACCGCACGTGAACATACTGTAGGTTACCTACGGAATGGGATATTTCGGCGATGGACTTTAGATCAACGTTGTCGCTTCCAAATTTTTGAACTTACACACAATGTCAAGCCTACTCAGTTGCTCTAGGAAAATTTCTGCTATTGGCATTCATTGCCAAGGTGGCCAAGAATGTTTGTCAGACGTCCTTAGAAACAGCTTTAGACCTTCTTGGCATTTGATTGTAAGTATGTGAGCTGGAGTTTGCCGTTGAGCAAACTCTGGCATCCCGCTCCGCCAAACGCGTGTTCGCGTTCACCCAGGGCCAGAGGCAATGGCAACCGACAGAAAGAAACAACGAATATACTCTTAAATTATCTGTGAAATGCAATCAAAATAACTACGCGAAAGCTCAAGCAATAATTGCCGTCCAAGCAAACTTTTGTGTAAACTCACAAACGCCTCATGCCAGCAAAAAGGAACGTCACAAGCCATATTTCCTTCCACACATGATCACGGTCGCACTAAAACTCTTCCAAACCACCGGCGGAAGAGAAACCACACCTGCCCTCAGGATGACAACAAAATTGCTTATCAAGCAAACATCCTTTGCAGTTTAACCATTGAATTGAGTATTTCAAAAACACACTTTTTTCGTATAAAACATCTGCGACCACCATCGCCGAAACAGCATCGCCGAAATGTCCTAGACCCGGTTACCTATGCCTCTGAGATGCATTGGTGACGTTCGCGTACCCTTGCATTTCCCCTTTAATTGGCAACTCCAGTATCAATGATGCTTCTACTATTACAACTGCCTTCTGTTTGTCATAATTCCTCCTGTGACGGATGTGCACGTGATGCTCAAGAAAATCGAATGCGAAAGAAGAGTTTGGTCGACAAAACGTAGCCAAGAAAAGACTGAGCGTCATCTATACCTTTCGATAAAGTGAAGAAGAAATGAAAAATGTAAGCCGCCCTGATTGTAAGCCGCATGAAATGATGAGAAACCTTTATAAGCCGCGGTTTACAATCGAATAAATGCGGTTCTCAACTGCACATAGAGTTAGCTATGAGAAGAGAGTTTTATGATATAAATGTTACAGTGTAAAAAGCACAAAATGACTATATGTTCTAAACATTTTAGGGGGGCCATATGGCCCCATAGTCCCCCTGGCTACGCTGTCTGAGAATTGTTGCACCTCGCAAATTGTTTATCGAATTTATACACGAGCTGCGAAGCGCGACCCGACTCCCCATTGAGAGAACGCGGAAGTCTTTGCAGTTTGTTAAAGATTTAAAAGGTGCTAGATTAAATGGAGGAGTCCAGAGAGAGTAGAGGTATTAATTGTTGTATTCAACCATAAGGTAATAAACTTGTATTTTACTGCAAATAAGAACACTATGTGTGCGAGTTACTATGACAAAGTATAAGAGCTTCTGTGATAGAGTTTTCACCTGTTTGCATAATTCGTCACTTCGCCTAAATCGTCACATTTTCTAATCCCCTTGAGGTGACGAATGAAGCAAATTCCACTGTATTTACCTAAAACCAGGGCCCCGACAAGGGGGGCGGGCGGGAGGCATTGCCCCAGGGCGGCACTTTTGGTGAAAAGAAGGAATAGCAAATGGTCTTGCACGAATGAACCTGAAGTTAGATTTAGGTTTAAATTTTGGTTAAGGTTGGACCTACCATACGTGCCGGTTTTGGCCTGGACTGTCCCGGTGTCCCGTTCCGGTTGGCAAAATGTCCCGGAATTTCACTTCAGTGAAATTTTCAAAATTAACTCCAGCCTGATGATGCATTGTTATGAACTAATTCCGTCCTGAAAGGCTTGACTTCGCTTTAACCCGTGGCTTGGGGGGCGGCACTTCCCCATGTCGGGGCCGTGCCCAAAACCAATAACGTTTTTACCCATTTGTAAGAACCCAACTTAGGGTTTAGGGCAGGGGTCACCAACGTGTTGCCCACGGGCACCAGGTCGCCCGCGGGCCTGTTCTAAGAATAACATTAGCATGATCAATGTCTTCACATTAACGAATATCAATACGAAAATAACTGAGGGTAAACTGAGCAATTTTTTTTTCAGAAGTGTGTATCATACTAGTAGCCAGGGCCGGCCCAAGTAGATGCGGGCCCCAATGCAAGACCTAGGCGAGGGGCCCTCTGAGCAGTGATTTTATGACGTCATCATGTTCAGTCAACCGTGCTACGATCGTGGTAGAGCGCAGATATACAGTGCAGCACTAACATGAGAATTGAGCACGTTTGCTAACGTTCGAGACGAAATTTGCTCGTTGTGACAAGAGCGTTCTTTGTTAACAATGAAATTTATATGGCGTTTCTACTGAATTATCAAGCGCAAGGTGCATCTGGCAAACATGAACAATCTACCCAAACACCATGGCGCGAGAGCGCAGAGGCGCGGGGCCCAATGCAGCTGCATCGGCTTATGGCCGGCTTGCTAGTAGCCCTTCGCATTAATCGGTACACAAAGAAGTAGCTCGCAGTTTCGAAAAGGTTAGTGACCCCTGGTTTAGGGTAATTCTTCCTGTTGCCCAAAGTTATGTTGGTTGATACATCTTTGTTACCCACGAACATGAACTATGGTAACATAGACACTGCCTCACTTAATTATGTGAATGTAGCTGAATAATTTTCCCCAATGTTCAAAAGTTTTGCCCGAATAATGACCAATTTTCCAGCGTTGGGGATACGACCGCATCCCCATGCGTACGCTTATGCTCCGAGATACCAAAGCAAAGCTGTACAACTCCTATCCCGAACAAAGCGGCACGGAAACAAACGCTCATGAGCTTCGCAACTGAATAGGCTACGGTGTAACTGAATAATTTCCCAAAAACCCATCGAGCCAATAGCACTACGAAGCCAAGGGACCAACAAAAGACTGGAGGAGAGGGGTCGTGGTCTTATTGCCTCAAAGAGTCGCAATTGAGCGGTATGAAACCAGGGTCGTCCCCAGCGGGGGAGGCAGTGGTGCCCGGCCCCCCCATTTGAAATCTGTGACCCCCATTTCACGTTTGGCCTCCTGGTTGCTGCATACATCCAATACAGTATTTTTAAAATGTGGCACCCCCTTCTGGTTTTTGGCCCCCCCTGCTGCTATATCCCGGCGACGGGTCTGTATGAAACCCAACCTACTTTTACAGTGATATGCCACAAAAGCTGTTTTTTTTCACAAGGAATGTTTCAAAACTACTAAGCTGAATTGCTACTTGAAGAATATTCGAAATTATTTCCAAACGGTTTGAGTGTGCTATGTCGTGTATTGCTTCTTGGCTACGTATATTTAGAAACAAGGCTATTCAGAGAACAAAGTACGTTTAACTTTCACCTGTTTTTTATTGAACAAGCTCATCAACTGGCGCTGCAGAAACGCTTGGAAGTGTACTAAGGTGATAATACAGATGAAACGGCACAAGAAAAACAACATAATGACCAACTCGTTTTTACAACAGCAAGGTAAAAATGTAAACATAGCGTTGATTGTTCACGCTTTCCAAATCGGCGTGGCAGGTCTAAATATCTTCGTGCTGTAGGTTGCAGCCACGATCTTGGCATGAAGTACCGCCAGTTGCAGATGACATAGCTAAGCGCCATGCAACGTTTGATCAGAAACGGCTTCCGTCATACTGGTCTTTTGCCGTGACGCCAGGAAAGTCACTACTCTGCCACAGCGATCGCAGTGAACTCCTGCACCGGGTAAGATTGCGCATCATTCTTTCTCTCTTCTTTCTCCGTGCTTCGGAGAGTGGGACGGTGTCAGTAAGCTGAAAGTGCTGCAGAAGATCTTGCCGCTTCGCATTCGCTGTCAAATAAAGTACATCAATTTATTGCATGTAACAAATAGGAAGCTCTACTGAACATAATTTGTCAAAAATACTTTAATGTCAATAGTTGTACTTTCGTTGTGATAAAGTTCTTACGTTCTATAAAACTTTCCCATGAACGCAATCAACAGACCGTGAATTCCACCGATCATTGGAAATTGAATTGCTAATCAACTTTCAAAATGTCAACCATTCCACAAAAGCAATAATCACAGCCGCACACCCACTGTCGGCGACAAAGATTTTTATATGGGGGATGTTGGGGTGGATAATCATGTGACTGGAGTGAAACAGTTACTCTGGTAAAACAAATTCAAGTAACGGTTTCTCTCACTTCAAACAAATCAACTAGTTAAATTCAAAGCCAAATTGCTTTAAAAACTTTTGGAAGCACAAGGGTAGATTAAGATTTGGCTTTGAACGAACAGTGGACACCAAATATTAGCATCCAAAGTGCCCAGGCAAAGACAAACCGAGAGATTTTGAAAGACCTCATTAATGCAATTCAGGCACGTAACCAGCTTGGGACACAGGGGTGGCGAAGACTTTTCTGAGAGGGGACCAAATTTTTTGAACTATATCGACTTAAACTATGTCCAACACATTTTCCAGGGGGCGAACAATTTTGCAGGGGGCTTCTCCCCCTGCGCCCCTCCAGGTTACGCGTCTGATGCAATATACTTCTTCGCCAAACAGCAATTAGCATTTCGTGGTAACGATGAACGTACGACCCTTTTAAATCATGGCCACTGTAGAATTATGTACATTCGCTTGCTGATAATAAATGATGAGCCAGACATTCGAAGACGTTCATGTCTGACCGCTAGTGATCTGATGATATTTTTTGTTAAATATTTAACTTAACCATGTGTTTGCAAAGAATGCTGATATGATATATGAAACATAGCGTTAAGGGTAGACAATGTAAAAGCAACCAGTTCAGTGGTATATTCAGGCCCGTAACCAGGGGGGGCAAACCAGGCAATTGTCCATTTCCAAAGAATTTGGTTCATCATGGCACTATGCTGAATTCATATATTTGAAAACATGATTTAGAAAGAGTTGGTGCCTCCCCAGCCTTCACCGCATGATATTGACTGCTAGCACACCCTTAGCTCGACCATGTGACCGCACCCAACACTGCCTACAATAACAAGTCATATTATCTGCAACAGATCACCTCGTAATGTTAATTCCATGATCTCTCTTTTATGAATAGCAGCTCGAAGTTTTGTCTTGAACCACCGTTGTTTTGCTCTCACCCATCGCAAATATTTGGATCTTTGCGTTCCAGGCAATTTCGCAGTTGATGAAAACAACAGCCTGGGAAATCTCTTGCACCTATTCAAACAAAACATGCACATCCTGAAAAGATTGAAATCTTCAGCGATGCGGAATGCACGACGCACGAATCCAACAAATCGAAATTAGATGTAATTGTAATTCTGAAAATATTCTTAACTACGGACAAACTTTGCACTAGCTGTATTTGTGATTGCTTTAAATGACAAGGCGAGATTATGTTTGTATTTTTGTGGCTAGTACAGATGAATCGATGGAATAGGAAAATGGTAATTTGCTGATGCACTGATAGAAGTTTTGTCATCGCGTCATGCCTCAAGCTGCGCTCAACGCTCTGAAATTGACAGCAGTGTGGTCGTTGATTTCTTATCACAAAAAAGCAAATATATCAACCACAATCAAGTAATGAAGACTGCAGAGCATGTTGAACTCTAAAGCTGTGCTGATAACACCGCCAAGACGAAACTGCGTTGAATGAGGGTTCAAGAAAATAGCGACAGTTTTTTGAAAACAGCAACAGCTCCCTGGACAGAACTATCAGAGCTTGCAGAAAACTGTAAGATAATTCGAAACTCAAGGCTACTGCCCCCGCTACCAACCTCAACAGAAACAAACGGTTACGAAAATAAAGGAATGAATTCACAATAACTTTTGTTCTACACAGCGGAAAACTAAGTACCTCTTACCTGTAAAACATGCCTAGCTTTCACAAAAATGCATATGAGCAAAAATAGTGTTTCAACAAACTAATGTAGACTAATTGCCATGAGAAATTTCAATGGCCATAGGACATCATCTGCGCACAGCACGCAATAGGTTCATGCTTGTAGTCAAACTAGGGTTAAATGTTTCGCAGATATCCACAAACGATGCCAGTCACCAACAATCAAGCATCCCTCAATCAACAAACAAAAATGCGGGTCTTAACTAAAGAACTGCTTGGACGAGTATTTTTTTCAGTCATGGTACGTGGTTCGTGGCAGATGATGATTTGCTTCAGACACGAACAATCTCAGTCAAAACAGCCACGCAAAAACTGAAAAGTCTCGGACTCGACACCAAAACCGTCGCCAGAAAGTTTTCAGCAGGGGAGCTTTTCGGTGCTGCGGGGGGGGGCTTGACATTCTACAAATTGACAAAAACTCCACTGATTTATAGTGTTTTACATTTCAACTTGCGAGGCTTGGGGCTTTGTTTGAGGGGATAAGCCCACGAAAGCCCACCGTGGCGACAGCAGTGCTCGCCACAAAAGCCAAACCCTTGACCTACCCAATTCCATACAACACAAGCTTTCCTTCTAACTTTTATCAAAACCCCGGCTGACATAAACGGGACTTGTACGACTTACTAAAGTTTATAAACAGAGTACATAAGCGGAAACGTCGAATGCAACAAAAGCATGAACCTGAAACATTTGTGGACTAAATTATTTTGGCACAGATGTTAACACTATTCACGGCGCGTGTATCGTCACGATCAAGCAATATTTCTTGCTTGAGGAGGCTAGCTAAAACAACACCAGCTAGAAAGAAATGAATGCAATAGGTGCGCGACAATCACACACCACTGCCCAGCGTTTAATTAAAACATTTCGGGCCGTTTTTATGGATAAGAGGCATGAGACATTAGAAATTTTAGGTTTTAATGAACAAGCAACGAGGTTTAACATGCAAAATGCAACCAACCAAACGTCTGAAGTATGATTCTTAGTTTTAGCTTTATTTGTACCTTTAATATCCATCTGAAAATCACTTTTTCAGAATTCCGAGCAAATTCTCATTATTCTGTGTATTATTTCAAGCATCACTGAAAAGTCACACTGACATTCACAGGCAAGTGAAAAAATAAACTTACTGCACAGAAAACAAGCTCAGGGCACATTTGCTCTGTGTTCCGACTGCAGTTGAAAACATTGTTTTGTGCGTATTTCGTGCTAATGTATGCTTGCCAACTGTGGCGGAGGTACATACAGTACAATCTAGTATTAAACGCCTCCGTGTTACCTACAATGCCTACCGAATTTTGCATTACATCCCCAGGAACGTAAGTGTTCGTCCACGTCAAGACACTTTTTTGTTAAGACATTTCATCTCAGCACCTGTGCAGTGCCGGATTAAGGTAGCGCGGGGTCCTAAGTTTAGAAAACATCTCAACACCTCAGGCGCGGACACAGGGGGGGATGCATCCCCTGCATCCCCCCACCAGACCTAAAAAGGTGTTGACATGACACTTGATTCATTGAAAATCATCGCCAAAATTATTTTTGTACTGGGCATTACTCGCTAAAGATGCTAAAAATTAACTTATTCTAACAATTAGTCAAAAAACGCTTATTCGTTTCATTAGGGGGCAAAACGGGCATTTGCACCCTGGAAATTGGGATTATGAAACACCTATTTCTGGAAAAACCTGAAGTCGGTATCTTAATTCCGATTGATTGATTTGATTCTTGCAATGACAGTTTTTTTGCCGGTATGAAACTCACGCTGCACAAGTGTCAGTTTCACAGTTATAGTGTCATGCAGTGATGAGCTTGCAGTTCACTCATGTCCCCTCCTTTGTCGGCAGAGGCGGGTTGCGAAAGTCGCGAGCGGATTTTTCTACTGTTGGTCTTTATTGCGTAACAATAACATGGCAACAAATCTGCAAAGGTTCACTTTATATT
>Ga0210059_1004295_pt1 | contig 22961 bp, 14 predicted proteins | sample Ectturendosymbi2_FD_188042 | JGI IMG/M metagenome (GOLD analysis project Ga0210059, IMG submission 188042) | Ecteinascidia turbinata endosymbiont from Florida, USA - Sample 2 (SPAdes) (version 2) | ecosystem: Host-associated > Tunicates > Ascidians > Unclassified | place: Key West, Florida...
CAAGTGCGAATGTTTGTGAAGCAGCCGAACAGGCGGCTCCAGCAGTTACTTGCTGTTGAAAATAAAACAATTTTGCAGCAGCTAAAACCGTCAACTCTCTACATGATGTTCCAACTCACACTAATTTTTTATCCACATCACACTGGCATGCGTTCAGAAATGCTTTACTCTAACAGGTCATTTGAAATCTGCCAAGAACGAATGCTTGTGAAGCAACGTCAAAAACATGGCTGAAGCAGTTACTTGCTGCCGAAAAAAATATTTCTGCTCAAGCAAAAATCATCAAATCTCTCCAAGATATGTTCTAACTCTGTAAAAAAAGTTGTGAAGTAATTATTTATGTACTCTGCATTGGCATGCATTCACAAATGCTTTACACTAACGGGTCATTTGAAATCTCCCAAGAGTGAATGTTTGTGAAGCAGTGTCGAAAAGACAGCTGAACCAGTTACTTGCTGCCGAAAAAATATTTATGCTCAAGCAAAAATCGTCAATTCTCTACAAGATATGTTCTAACTCCGTAAAAAAGTTGTGGAGTAATTTATGCACTCTGCATTGGCATGCGTTCACAAAAGCTTTACACTAACGGGTCATTTGAAATCTGCCAAGAGCAAATGTTTGTGAAGCAGCGCGCATTGCCAAGTGCGAATGTTTGCGAAGCAGGGCTAATTTCCAAGTGCGAATGTTTGTGAAGCAGCCGAACAGGCAGCTCCAGCAGTTACTTGATGTTGAAAATAAAACAATTTTGCAGCAGCTAAAACCGTCAACTCTCTACATGATGTTCCAACTCACACTAATTTTTCATCCACATCACACTGGCATGCGCTCACAAATGCTTTACACTAACCGGTCATTTGAAATCTCCCAAGAATGAATGTTTGTGAAGCAGCATCGAAAACATGGCTGAAGCAGTTACTTGCTGCCAAAAAAATATTTATGCTCAAGCAAAAATCATCAAATCTCTACATGATAGGTTTTACAGTAAGAAAATTTCTGAGTTATTGTTTATCCACGTTACATTAGAAACCGCTCCCAATGAAATGCAATGTGACGAGACAATCAGCCACATGGTTACAGCAGGCTGATCTTATTTCTGCACTCTGCAAAACGCGTGCGTGACTTCAGGCAAAACCACTATGACTGCAGGCAAAATATACCATGGTTGCTTTGGAATGCTCTCCTGACCACACCATACGTCAGCGAACATTATAAATATATGTTTCAGGTTGCTAGAGACTTGTACCAAATGTTCATATTTTATATAGGAAACCATACGGCCTGGCGCTCAATGGTTGGCATTTGAAGTGAAGTACGAGTATATCATACGCCGGCCACAAATATACCGTGGGGCGGCGGTCTGCAGTTGGTCAAGTTTCCAGACAACCGGCGCTTGATATATTAAAAGTAAAATTTATGAACATGCGTCTCTGAGATTCAGATAATTATCAGCAACATAATGCAATTCCCATCAACAAACATGTATCTCTGAGGTTCTATTGACTGGCACAATGACCCAAAAGTACGCCTAAATCATACCGTTGTTGGTCATGTACATCGGGTAGTATATAAATTTTGCCAAACACACAACAACTTGCCTCAATGGACCTAACAATTTCCTTGGTGATATCTTGGGAGTGAACTTTATCCAACTATATTAATATCACAAAATTTTGGGGGGACAAACGTTCTTGCATCCCTCTATGTCCAAAATTTGGGGAGGACATGAGATGATCGACTGACATGGCTTTTTTAAGGCCGATACCGATATATCGGCCATTCATGGGCTGATAGCCGATACTGACAACCAATTTTTTCAAATCTTGTTTTCTGCTTCATTATCAAAACAATGTATTCTATGCCTTACCTTTTTTCCGAATCTTAAATCAAGCTAAAAATTTTTAAATTGTAGTAATTTCAATATTTTGCTATGATTTTTAATTGATATGATTAACTAGTTAGAATAGTAGGCCTATACACTGTCTGCAATGAATGAACACAGTGCCATGAATGAAAAAAGAATGTTAAAAATAACAAATGAATAAGAACAGAACACTGAATGGAAGAGAACTGCTTACAGTGCTTACAACAAAAAAAGCAAAAACAGTGCTTGAAAGTTGAAAGATAGAAATACGAAATGGAGTAAAGTTCAGGAGGATAAATTAGTACAATACTGTATTCAATGAAACCATTGCCAAAATGAAAATTTTCCAAAACAGCAGTAACTTTTTGGTCTATGATTGTATGTTTGTTAATAGTTACTCCTTACTGTACGACATAACTTTTGTAAAATTTTGTTTTTGCATATATTTCACAAACCAGAGTCTTCTGCAACTCAGTGGTTTTTCAATTTGTAAAGTCATTCCAAATCTTAAAGAATCAAGTTTGGAATTTTGATGTAATGTACCATTAAATAACTGCATGTCCTTAAAAAAAGCGAACTAGTTGTATTAGTTACTGCAACTGAAGTACTGGCATTGGTATATGAAATGAAACACCTCAACTGATTTGTCAATGCTTAGTAATGCCATCTTAGCAGTTCAAGATTGTCATGCAGAAAGCAAAGTTTTTCCACATTTTCACCAAGTAACCTGCAGAAAGTTAGCTGGTCATCTACAACCTAGCCTAAACAAAAGCAGCACTAGGCTATAACCGATTACCACCTGTCTGACAGAAGTAAATGTGTTCCCAAACATCCACATGTGCGAATTACACATCCCATGAATGTGCAATAATGTCACGGCAGTCCTGATTCAATCATAAACGCTGTGCTTTTAGCTGTTAAACCAAGAACAGGATATTTTAGCTTGCGTACAGTGTAAACCAGTGCTCTTATAGCCTGATACATCAAATTAAGAGAAGTAGAATCCTGTTAAGATGTTACATGCAATTGCTTCACAGTTTGGAAAACCAGAATTAACACAAATGCAACACGAAGAAAGTGGCTGTGAGAAAGTATTATTGCCGCTTTTATAAACCAACAAGGGAAGTAGGCTACACAGCATTTCAGGAATTTACTAACAGAACCAGACAGGTAAAAATTGTGACTGTTTTTTTGTGAAGAAAAAACAAAGTAGGTCTATGTGTGTACCACCCTGAAGGCCTTCCCGTACCACTACTGGCACGCGTACCACAGTTTGGGAACCACTGATAAACTTTGACAGTAGAGATGGCATGGTGCCAATTGGTTACGTGTGGATACAGCTGATGAAATTCATGCATGCTCTACTTAGACAGCATCCCGAAAATGGCCACTTGCTGTACTGTTCAAGTAGTTGGGGGGCACTGTGGCACTGGATGCATACACCATTTGCAAGTAACAACTAAAAAGGGATTTTATCATCAAACTGGCAGAAAAGCTGTTCTCAGCAGACGTAAACTGTAAGGCACGTAAAGTCCCCCATGCATTGCATCTAAAATGCATTCAGGATGGAGCTGTTCAGGACCTGTCACTCCATAAAAGAATCAAATTCTGAATTTTCCAGTCAAACAAATCCAGAATGAAATGTTGCCACTGTTCAAATTTGTGTGTGGAACTTGTTCTGGCAATGTGTGCAAAAGTTGTTTCGAAATGTAATTGAATAGCTCAACATCTCAGTTTAGGGGGATTGACCTATATGGTAGTTCAATGTTATTCCATTGTTAAACACTGTTTATGAATAAATTTGTTGTTAACTTGGTGGTTTGCTCAAGACACAAAAATAATAGAAGTCAAAGCGTTTGAGGTTCCAAGCTACAAACCTTTTTCTTAAATTTTGAAAAGAAAATTGCAAAAGGATCAATTGACCCGTTTAGTAGTCAAAGGGTTAAATTTCATATCGTTATATCGTGTAGGTAACATCCATTGAACTGGGTACATAACCTTTTAGCATTGTCATTTCACCATGGGAATACACTTCTGCCATGTTTTAATGTGACCTTCTGCTATGTTCTAAACACTAACTATAACTTGGCCTTGACAGCATTGAAGTTGTGCATGGTGAAATGACAGTGCTAAGTAGACTTGCTTTGAATTTGATTGGTACTGTTCACATACACTAACTTCAATTTGTTATTACTCGAGACAAAAACTAATTACATATTTCATATTTTGATATGTTGTAGGTAACATAAAGGGCTGCAATATCCAATGCTCATCAGTATTTTATAATTTGATCCATGGGGTCAATTTCAAGGTCAGAATATAGGTCAAAAGGGCATCACCCCAAAATTTTTTGAATTCCTGGGTTTCTCCTCTTTTCAAAGATACCTGTTTTTTTCAGATTGGACCACTAGTTCAAGAGATATGGTTTTGACTTTGGGCGCCCCCCTTATTTTCTCAAAATTTCTCGGAAACTGATCATCCAACCAATGAAAAATTTCAGATTTGAGGGTTTAGAGTTGGGGGTCAGAACTAACATGTATGCCAAAATTCATTAAATTATGAAAGGGTAGGATCACCCATTGGGTGACGTGATATGGAATGACCTGACCAGCAATCAATGGAAATCATGGTACACAGCAAGAATTCTGTTCAAACAAAAGTTTTAAAAAGATACCATTTCAACAGGAATTCCCAACTTAGGAGTGTGATGTAATAAATAATCCAATTGAACTTCAGGAGTCTGAGACAGACAAAAAATATCTGACATCAATTCTGACTCCTAGTGTTGTTAGGAATCTGACTCCACCCAAAAACCTTCGGACTCTGACACTGACTCCACAACCCTGGTTGTCAATTGGAACACATTTTGACTTAAGTGATCAGCCAAAGAAAGATGGTACTAATTATATTCAGTGAAACTGCTGTTAAAGCTTGGGTGCGATCCTACAAATCAGTGCACTTTTGTGCACAGTGATGAATCTCGCATGCAAAAGGGGTCTGTCATGGAAGGACAGCTTTTGATAATGATTTTTCAGAATAAAACCTGAATTTCTACAAATATTCTAAGGCCAATCAAATTTGGGAAGTAGCCCAGTACAACTGGCTGTTGAGCTAGTGGTACACATTGTAAAATGAAAAAAAAACACTTGTAGTGCGTTTATTGCTGCCTGTGGGCAAAATGAGACACACTTGATGAATATGGCATAAAAGATTTGTGCATGGTTCTGTCTGAAGTTGAGTGATGAAACGGCATGTTTCTGCTAATAACATGTTTTCAGGATTTTGGATATTGATAAGCATAGTCTGCGAAGCTGACAGAAAAAAAGCTTCATAAAGCAAGAAATGCTTCAGGACCCCAAGCAAAGGTAAATTGTCTCTTTTCTATCCATGTACCATAGGGTAGTGTTTCTCACCAGATGAATGGTTCACTGCACGCTGAATGAACTTTTTGCAATGCTGAATGAAAGAAAAGGGGTGGATGAGGGGTTAAATGAAATTTCTGTTCCTACCATATTTTTCAGACCATAAAGTGCAGCTAAAATACCTAAATTTTCTCAAATTGAAAGTGTGCCTTGTAATGAGCTGCGCCTGATGTATTAATCTGGTTGTGCTTTCTCATCTGGAGCCAATTGAATGTGTTAAAGGGTGGTATTTATTTCATTGCTAGTTAGAATTTTTTTTGTACACAGACCATCTTGTTACATAATAAACCAATAGCAATGAGCAGCGTTTGTGGTTCCGAGAACAGCTAGCACATACCACAGATTGTAATACTGACTACATTGACCACACTGAATCAAACACATGCACAATCTTTTATTTTATTCCATTCGTGTCTAGCAGATTAGGCATGTGGGACACATTAAACTCCCCTGTATGTTATATCTGAGTTTTGCTTCATTTATTGCGCTTTATAATCCAGTGTGCCTTACGTATGAAAAAACAACAGCTACCATTCAATTCTTGATAATGCGCCTTATGGTCCGAAAAATACAGTAATTTTTTGTATCCTTGAACATGCATTTGTCTTGTTTTTTTCTAACTTCAAATCTACAGCAATCATCATGTTCTGCAATTAACTGCGTCTATGATGAAATAGGGACAGTTTTGACAGGGAGATGCCATGTTTTACTGACTTTGAGTGATAGAACATCTGCTGTGCTCTGCATGAGTGGGAGCAATGAACAATTGATGTGCTATAATTATTGTCACATCAGCTAAACATCCACAATAATGTGCATGAGAATATAGCAATCGATCGAAGGGTGAGCAAAACCTAAAAAGATTAAGATGCACTGCAATAGGGGCATTTTGACATACACAAAATGCTATTTTAAGGATATGTGTTGTTCCACCAGTTTTATTTGTTTGTGGTGTTTAGCATTGACAAAATAAAAATGATGTTGCTTTACTTTGGTTTAGCATATTGGTTTTCTGTTTGGTGTCAAATATCTTGTTTGTATTGCTATTAGCAGTTTTTATAGTTTGGGAATACACCCCTATTGACGTTTTACACTGTTGTAGACTTGTCTCTTGGTTGATTTGTTTGGATAGGTTTTTCAAATTTCTTTTTCATATTAACGTTCCTTGTTAACACATTGGGAGCTGGTGTATGATATACTCGTACTTTGAAATCATGCATTTGCCATTATTTTTATGCCACTTTGCTACTCTGTAATGTGCCAGGTGGATGCTCTAGAGAGCAGTACAAATCCCCAAAAGATGCGAATCTTATAGTTCATTAAAAGAAATTGGAAAGTTTTGTTTTTTGTGGGTGACATTATAAGTGGGATACTTTTAGGCATTTTTGGCCCAGGTTATGGAGCCTTGGCCACCAACAGCACAAGCCAATTTTTTGCTTAAGCTTTTATTGGAAACTAAGCTATAATTACTACGTTTATGTGGTTGGTTGTGTGTTGTTTCGTTAACATAATGGATAAAGAGTGGTCTGGTTCTGAACATGATTTGCTGAGTCAGCGCCCTGAACGAGCCAATGCATTCACCACCTTGACAGGAAGACGTCTCATGATGTGCAAATGGTCTTGTTCGTGTGGTGCTAGGCTAGCATTCAATGCCAGTCTCCAGATAAGATATGCCTGCACCAATCCAACTGTTAGTGTGTTGAGTTCAGTTTTACAAATAGGCCTACCAACATAATTACTATGCTGTCAACAAGGCATGTCAGCAAGGATAGGCTGTTTTGCAATAGATAGCAGTTTGGACTTTGGTTTGGCAGTGTTATGATTTCTTATTTGAAGACAAGAATCTTAACCCAATGTTCAGAAATCACCCCTGCTAAAAACTGTTTGCTTCGATCCACATTTTACATGTAATTGAAGAAAATTGAGTGCAATAATTCTCTGCCATCAGTGGTGATAGAAGTAGAAGATACTATGGTTACTGAAGTATACTTTTTGAAGTAGGCTATCTTCCAGTTTTAGATATCCCTAATGTCTAGAAATCACACATTACTGTGTAGATGCTCATCCATAACAAAGCTGAAAGCTGTGCACAACATGTGATAAGAGACTCTGTTTAAATACAAATATAAATGTATGTTTTAAATAGGGTACTGATCAGCTGGGAGTGGATTAGCAGTGTTAGGAATAAGTAAGAACACTTGTGTGTTGCACTAATCTCCATAAAGCAGGCTTGCAAAAATTCTGGCATCAGTGGTGCGTAGTAGTGAAAGCTACGTAATTATTTCACTAGCTCCTTGAAAAAAATGTCACAGGATATATTAATTGAATAAATGCTGAATGTTTTGTATTCATCATGTGACATTAGGCTATTTCTTTAATTATCAGTGTTAACACTTTGTGGTCTGGGTTAATTCAAGCGGTTCGCAAAAAAAAACAGCTGTATCGCTTGTGGCTTTGCACGTGAATGTCTCAGCTCCTGTACGGGTTGCAGACCTGGTCGAAGTGTCAAAAGACGTGGCAAGTCTTATAGTTTGCACTCAAAAAAATTTTTGGTTGGGGTGTGGGTTTTTTGTGAGTGACGTCATAAGTGGAGGACTTTTTGGCCACCCTGGCCAACTTCACCTGGCCTTGGGGCGCCAACCATTAGATGGTAGTATTTTGCTGAAGTTATTATTGGAAACGAGGCTACAATCCGAATCTTTTGATACTTTGGATGACCTGCTGGGGTTTCGGGTTCAAAAGTTATGATTTAAGTTAGTAAAAATTGACTAATTAGATAATTAATTAATTTGTTTATTTAAGATCATAACTTTTGAACCAGAAACGCTAGAAAGTCGATGAAAGACTCAAAAGACTCAGACTCGAGCCTAGTTTCCAATTAATACTTCATCGAAATACTTTGGCCTAGCGGTTGGGCCTTAGGCCAGGCAACATGAGCCAAAATGGCCCAAAAACTACTTCACTTATGAAGTCAGTCACAAAACATCCGCAACCCCCAACCAAAATTTGTTTTCTGAGTGCAATCTACAAGTCTGTCCGATCTGTTTGAGCCCTTGAACAGCTCTCTAGCGCAATCAGCGGAGGAGCTATGGCGTTGGTAAGGCGACTGAGAACTGCTGATTTTAGGCCGATTTCAAAATACGAATATATCGTACCCTGGCTCTCAAAGTGTTAACACCTTGACGGCCGGTCTACAAATATATCATACCACTCTACCAACCTGGTCAAAAACGTCTCAGCAGGAATGCGATGACTTGACAGGCAGTTAACAGTGCTGCTGCAACACTCCCCACAGATTTTCTTGCAGTTAACAGAGCAAGTATAGACATCCTTAGCCTGCTCAAGTTTGGTCTGTAGTACTTTTACAGTCATGATGAAAAATCTGTGTATCCTCCAGCTTCAGTTGAATTATTTTGTGGCATCTGTTTTCAAGGCACTTGGCATCCTGAGGAGAGAGATGTATTGGTAGTTAGTGCATTCTTTCCTGTCTCTCAATATTGTTTGTGCGGATGATCACACAGTTTACCAATGCTTCCTTGCCTTTCCAGACTGCAAAGCCACTTGACACACATTAGTTGACCAAAACTCCTTTGTGCTAGACATTGAGCATTTATGGTCGGATTTCATTGCAAGCTGTAGCCTTCAGTGTTTTGACATCTGGGAAGACTTTGGTCACAGTGATGGTTATTAATTTGCTTGTTCAGGTGTATTCTTTAAAGTGCACTGCTCTCATATTTGCCTGTAGTTTGCAAGAACAGATTCACAACTTTTTGTGTGAAAGGATGGGTTTTTGCTATTACTATTTGATTAAAATTGCTGTTGAAACTGGCAATGTAGTGTTTTCTAAACATTTTTCTAGGTAAGCCCACAAACCACCATTTGCTTGTAACCTTGCTCTTTGAAGTTGGTTGCAGCCTGTTTTTTTCTGTCATTTTTTGGTCACAGATAAATGTTTTTGAAATGACTTAAAAAATTAAGTCATTTCAGTCAGAGCGTCTGATTATATAGGCTAATGAACACTGCTACGGTGAGTTTTGATACAACTGCAACAAATGACTGAAATGTCTCAGCAAAAAGATGATCAAAGTGTCAGTGAAAAAAAACTGGTTGCAGCCTACCTACATCTCCACCAGCTTGAACAAAATACAAAGTTTAACAATGAATCGGTTAACTTTTCATGAAGAAATGTTGATTAGATGTGATCTGGTTAATTGTTCAGTTTCCATTTTTTGACTTCTGCATCAGCGATTAATCACATTTTTTTTTCTAACTGCTTATGTGCATTGTTTTAGTGTGGTTGAGGAAGATGAGCTCCAACCCCTTAATGAACAGCACAAAAGCATTAGGCGTTCTTCATCCAGCAGCAAGAGCAAAGAAGATGATAAAAAAGAGAAAGTACCTTCGGTGCCATATCGTAAATTGGTGAGTAATATCTCATCATGGTTTTTCCAAATGCCAGTGGATGCCGTATTAGGAACTGCAACATTTAAAAGAAAAGTGTGTGGTAATCAAAGCAAAAGGATTGTTTGTTGATTGGAGCTGAGCTGCATTGTTTCATATTAAACAGTGTTTGACAGCTGTATTGTATTTCACTTAGAAACAGCAGTTCATTTTTGAACTGGGACTGTACAAAATGGTTCTAGTCCTTGCATAGGTAGTTTATATTTTGATTTAAGTGAATTCAGGTGAATATGCAACTGAACAGGAACTGAATCAGTGTTGATTGACTGTGCAAAACTTTAGAATGAAGCAAAAATTATTTCTTTTCAGTAAATCCAGCTTGTATTAAACCCTGTTCTTATCCCCTCTTACCATAGCTGTATCGATTTTGTAAAAATGTAAAAACAGTCAGGTACATTTAGGGTTGATTGATTTAAATAGAGTTTAGATATAACTTAAATCATTTCAATCAAACAAAAATTAAAAGATCAACTAAAAAGTCATATCCAATTTTTAACACTTTGACATCTGGCCTCTTGAGGATTCTCGTGCCAAAACAACTGGATCGCATGTGGCTTTGTGTGCGGGAAACTCGGGCACTAAAAGAGGTAGAGAGATGATCAAAGGCTCAAAAGACGTGGCAAGAGTTCTAGTCGGCACTGAAAAAAAAATTTTAGTTTCGGGGGTTCGGATTTTTTGTGAGTGACATAATAAGTGGAGGACTTTCAGTCTACCTTGGCCCACTTCACCTGTCCTGGGCTCAAGCTGTTAGATGGTAGTATTTCGCAGAAGCTTTTATTGGAAACTAGGCTACAATCTGAGTCTTTGGATACTTTGGATGACCTGCTGGGGTTTCAGATTCAAAAGTTATGATCTAAAGTAATAAAAATATTTGACTAATCAGCTAATTAGATAATTAATTTGTTTATTTTGATTCATAATTTTTGAACCAGAAACACTAGAAAGCTGATCAAAGCCTTAAAAGATTCGGACTCGAGCCTAGTTTCCAATAAAAACTTCAGTGAAATACTTTTGGTCTAGCGGTTGGGCCCTAGGCCACGTAACATGAGCCAAAATGAACCAAAAACTACTTCGCTTATGACGTTACTCACAAAAAATCCACACCCCCAGCCAAAAAATTTTTTTTGAGTGCAAACTACAAGACTTAACAAGTCTTGAGTTTTTGACTGGGTCTGCAGCGCTTACCGGACTGAAGAAATTCCAGCGCAAAGCCATGTACAATCTGGCTGTTTTCGTGCGAAGCGCTTGAATTAACCCAAGTGCGAAAGTGTTAAAAAGCCCATCCGGCAAATGTTCTTCAAGGAAATAATTTGTTTTTTATTTTCTTTGAGAACGTTTGCCAGTTGAGCCTTTTTAAATATATGCTGGTAAGCTTGTGTTTATGTACAGGCTTTTAACATGCTATGAAAGTCAATAAATTTGCTAAACTGATGGTTCGAGTATTGTGATGTCAGTAGATATTTTGTTTTGTGTTAGGGCAGTGCCGAATTAACAGTAGTAGCAAATGTAGCAATTGCTAGGGCCCCGCACTTTTGGGGGCCCCGTGGTCTTCTGCAACAAATCTATCTATTACATTATATATATAGATAAGATTTTTTTCAGTCTTAAGGAGTCAGTACTTTGCTAAATTTGCCGTAAGTAGTAAGCGAAGGTTTCCAATTGAACGCACGCTGTCTGTGTCCAGAAATTCTTCTTTGATTCTTTTTGTACAGTTATGTAACAAAAGGCCTACGATTGCGGTCAGCACTGTTGCCATTTTAGCTGATTTCATGCTAAATCTAGCACGATCTTTTCACTGTTAGCTGTAAAATTTTAAATCTTTCTAGCAGGATTTTACCAACCGTTTGGTAGGTTTAGTAGATAACAAATTCCCGACCACAAACCTGTTCCAACGCTTTGTCAAGATGAGAACTTTACACCTTCTTCATCAAAAAGTATACTTGCCTTCTTCATGACGTTTTTAATTGGGTAACACAAGGACAACCAGCTGTCTGCAATTATTTCGAATTTTTATTATGATGCAAAAAGCTGCTTCAAGCAGGTGATTGTATCATGGCAACAAGTGATTAGATGGCTTGGTGAAGCCTAAATGAGTTGCTTGTGTGCTTATTCAGTGCATTGGGTTAAAAGACAACATTGGTAGAATATGTTTTTATCCCACAGCATATTTCCATTTGATTCAGTTACACTAGTAAGTAGTAATATCAAGTAGTAATATACTTCCTGCCAATGCTGCTAAAAGTTTTGACATATGTGGTTGCAAGATTCAGAACTTAAAAGTTGGCTCAGTGCCTACTGCCTCTATCCTTCTGATTTAACAAAAGCCTTTAGTGAAGTTTGCAATACTGCCATTATAGCAAAATATTGTGAGCCACTTTGAGAACATAACTAGTAGCAAAAGCACTCAGATAAGACTGAAGAACTTTTCAGATTCCAGATTTTCTCTTGTGAAACAATATAAAAGCATAAAATGTCAAGTGGACAAAGCCTGTAGCATAGCAATGTACATCACTTCATTTTCAGTAAGCCGAAGGATGCAGTAGTGCGTGTGACTGCACTCACAAAAATTGTATGATAGAGTGTTATGCCACTCATTTAAAACTTGTTATTTTTTATGCAGATACATCTTAATCACTTTCAAGATTTGACATTTATTTCACAAAAATAAGCAGAAAACAGTGACAAATTTTGGTAATTGCAAGGGTAACTGCATCACCCTAGTGCTATCGTTTCATTGCACAAGTATTTGCCATGCTGCACTGGTCCTACGTGCCTGAGGAAAGCCCGTACAAGCCTCAGGAAAAATTCCCTCGCAGCTTACAATCTTCCAAAACCGTGTCGCAAAGCTTTCTCTCATTGACGAAAGAAAATCGTCTCACTGCAAGTCGCATGCGTTTCGCTGAACGTAAGATTGAAAACTCCAATACATTGAGGGAATTTGTTGAAACTCATCGCTGCTATTGGCCAAATCACGTTTTGTTCCTTCAAGTAACTCAGTACATGAATGAACAAAGAGTACGAAAACAAGAAGCTTTATATTGCACAGATTTTCTTGCAAAAACCTCCAATGTGTCGAAGCAACCTGTGATGTATTATGTTTCCCTTGCACTTTCATGGTTAAGATGTTCAAGTGATTAGTAGTATCCATCAAGATTGCCAGCTCATAATATTCAGAATTCCTACCTAGACAACATAACGTAACGTAAGGACCTTCTAAACTGTAAGCGAACTTCGAACGAAATTATTTAATACTATATATGTCTTTTTCACTTTCCAGTACAGATACGCGACTGGACTAGACTGGCTGTTGATCATCATAGGAGCACTAGCCGCCTGCGCCCATGGCGCCGCTTTGCCTGCAATGTATCTTTTCTTCGGCGAGATAACTACGCAGTTCACTGTGTATGGAAAATACCAGCTGTGCAAGTTGAACTATAACACCTGCTTTTCCATGAATCGTACGAACATCAGTGAAAGGTTAGTTCCGTGCGCTGTGTGTATAATGTGAATTTTGTTTGTTTGGCGCGTAGAACTGTGTGTGAATAACGCTCAATGAAAGATAACGTGTAGGTGGGTAGGATTGACATATTCCGTGGCTTTGACAATTTACTGAGGATAGCACCAAATGAAGAATGCGCATGTCAAGGGATTTCTCCAAGAAAGAAGTTTCCTGCAAGATGATGACAAGAATACGAGCTTGTCGCACGAGTGTTCGAAGGCTGCGCCACAAGTGATTGTTTCACCTGTGTCTGAAGTCCTAGATCAGAGATTCTTAAACCTTCTAACACGCCTCCTTTAAGTGATTGTCCTTTGTTTCAAGGCCCCTAAAACAAATGTATTTATTAGTAAATTTAGTGATAAAACCTTCCATATTGCAGGGGGCGCGTAAGGGGTGGCGCCATCTGGAAATTTATTGATCCCCTAGAGGGCGAGCCCCCTATTTACGAACCATTGCCCTAAATTATCTGGCACCTTTTGCTTTTTAACATCTGCCAATTTAGGAGACTTGTTGGTAGCACATGCAATCAACACAATCTTGAAACTCCCCTTCGCAACGTGGTCGCTACTTGCTTCATACTTTACGTGGTTGTCAGAAATACTGTTGAACTATTTTCATTGCTGACATTTCAGCGCGTGGAACGCCACCGTTTTACCTCAGATCGAAGGTTTTGGACAAAGCACCCTGAGAGTTGTTCACTCCTTCGTGTTCCTCGCGTGCGGTGTGCTTGTCGTAGGCTCCATTCAAGTTGCTGCCTTTTCCTTGGCTGCCGTTCGGTAAGTGTCGAACATTTTGCTTGCGTTTGCTGCTTCGTGATTGGCTTGATCATTGTGGAATGTTCTTCAAACGCAGGCAGACGAAAAAAATTCAAACAGAGTATTTTCGAGCCATTTTACGTCAAGACATGGGTTTCCACGACGTGACGTCTTCGGGAGAGCTGAGCGCTCGTTTGTCAGCGTAAGTCATTACTTGTTAGTAGTTTATCTTTGCTATGTGCCTCTGTAATTTCACGTAATTTAAAGTTACAAAACAAAACTTAAGCAATCACGAAAGTGTTACTTAATCCACCCAAGTAGTTCTAATAGCTGGTGATTCGGCTTCAGGTATCTCGTTGCCGATGCATTACTAGTGATGGGTTAATAGCAACTTGCATTTTGTCGCTGTAGGATATAGGAAGGTTGTCTCACTTTTGCCAGTGCTTTTCAGTCCGCGAGTCTAACTGTCCTTTCTGCTTTCGCTACATTGCCTGGCATTGCACTCATTAGTTTGATGTGAAAAAATGTTGTTTCTTCACATTTGCCCATCAGTAATGTGCGAAAGCTGCCAGGTACAAACTCCTCTCCCCGTTGCACTACATTCGTTCTTTCCTCTTCATGCTTGAGCTACTTCGTTTGCTGCGGACGTGAACCGTCGAAACAAAAGGAAGAGCCGCTCGGCAGTTTAGCAACGGAGAATCAACTCAACTATTTTGGAAAGGAAACCAGTTCAGCAGGTCAAGAAAGAAGATACCACTCGGCACCTCAGGAAAAGAAAGAAAAACCCACTCAGCAATTTCTTAAAGGAGAATATATTCCAACTAGCTTAACGTCAGGTTGATCTACCGGACTCACTTTCTTTGAAGCCAAACATCAATCACTGGTAAAAAAAATTTGCATTGATGCCAACACTTGTTCCAAATCTTACTTCAGGTGCTGAATTTAATCTGACCTTAGTTTTTTCTGCAAGCTAAAAATTTTATGCAATTCTCTGTTTTTCATTTTTTGTGTAATGCGAAATTTCGCTAAGCGACAGTTAAAAGTGGATTTATGACCAGCACATAAAAAAGGCCAAAATATCAATATGTGGCAGTACATTGTGTAATGTGTATTACCATTAGAGAAAGAACTTGCAGGTAAATGTCACACAAAATATAGAAAACTAATGAAAATTGTAACAAATAAAATGGGATAATACCAATTAACAATACTTTCACATGAATGCTAAAAAGTGTAGGCAATCATCTTAGCCTTGTAGAAACAGTTTATTATGATGCAAAATCTACTTGCAAGCACAGGTATTAAGGCAAAAATTGACGCCACACCATAAGTACACCGAAAGGTATGCCCTTCCGCTTTCCTTTTGTCCAGTCGTGAAGCATTTCTTACCAGTTGTGACTAGGACAACCAAAATTCAATAAAGTCTTGTCTGCCTTTTCTAAAACGTATGAAACGTCTACAAATAAATTCACGCTCGTACCATGAGCGAATACCAAGTTACTAGGTCAAAAACATCAAAATTTATCATTAGGTCACAGTTCATCGTTGGGTCAAACTTTTCTTGCAGTACAGTTTTTTTCTCTTTATCGAAATTTTATTGAAACTACAACAACGGATATTGATATGCTTTTGCGAGTTTTGTTGCAATTCTGTAATAATAATGGGTTTGCTGCGATTTCTGACGTAATAATGTTATTTTGCCCTACACTGGACAGTTAAATATTATGTAGGTTAGGCGTGGTAAGGCAAGAAACGTGGTCTTGCAGTACTTGGTTTGGTAAATGCTCAATCCATCATGCCCACAGTGTTTCAACCTTATGTCCTCAGCTTTGACTCTACTGTAGTTATTAATGTACTATATCATCCCTCACACTTAAACAACCAATTTCTTTTAATATTTCGAAGCAGAGTGCATGAATATGCTTCCGGGTTAACCTCAACACATAAGGTGTAACTATTTTGAAGCTGCAAACGCAGAAAATTATAGGTAAAAATGAAGTCAAAATTTGTAAATTATGAAGTCAATTTTATGTTTTTAAGGCAAAAATTGGTTGCCCTAGTTATCACACAATGCGGGAAGCCCATTTTTTAATCTTGATAAGGGAAAATATAAAATATGCTTTGTAAGCACACTTTACAAACCATTATATTGCACCTTTGACGAGTAAGTGTATACATGCCACAGATGTAACAAAATGAATCAACTTTATTTTTGAATTTTCTACTAGAAGCCATGTTTAAATCTTAAACTGATCAAGATGGTATATTTGAAAGAGATAATACCTTGGCATTAAACAAAGTTCAACGAGCCTACAGTTTATAAACAAGTGACACAATAGCAGAGTAGTAGTCAGGCTGAACACCATAGGGCCCATTTACACGAAATAGGCAGCCTTAGACAGAACCAGAAGGATTAATTTTCACCTGCTCTGCCATGTTAAGGCAGACTACACAGATAGACGAGACTAACAATGGTGATATGTGCTGTACTACAGGAAACCTGAGTGCATACTGCATACAGACAGGTCTTGCTTTCATCGTTTCAGGGAACAGGTAGCCTAGCCTTCACATTGTTTGATACCTCAACTGGCTTATCGACAACTTGCCCAATTTTATCGTTATGTTTGATCTTTAACAGCACCAGAAATATTTATTTTCTCTCCTTGTGCAATGTTTTGGATAAACACTCATGGCCCATGTCCTGAAAGTTACTGCAGCAAAGTCGCAAAAAGTGCTCGACCAAGTGAAAATCAGTCAGCTATGACAAGCTAATGTTGACAACGATTCGAAAAAATGTATAGGAATGTGAAAAAGAATGCAGAGTTACCAGTTATTGGGTGACAGGTGAAACCGCACAAAAAATATGTACAAAATACCAGTAATATGAGATTATTAAAAATGCCGATTGCATGAAACATAAAGCATGCAGGTTAAAAGTGATGACAGATGTGAAATCAGCGACCAAAAGTTGTACAGAATCCGTTAAACAAACTCTTGCAACACAAGATGAAAAAAATTGTTGGCCAGTGAATTGCTCTCAAGTGTTTGTTCTTCGCAAGGGTTTAAAATCTTCGTTGAATTGTGCCATCTTGCTTCGGGATGGCACGGGACGAACAGAGCGAAACTGTACAACTGCAAATGGTGCGCAAGTCGTTGAACGCATGTAAAACGTCTCCCGAAGTTCTGCACCTTGCTTCATAAGGTTTTCGTATGGGTCCGTATCAGTGAAAGGTTTGGAACAGATGTATTGAGGATCATGTTGCCAAATGCAATGTTGTGTTATGTCTACTCAAGCTTTGGATGATTGTTACTTTATTAATCTTCCGTAATTATTGCGCCGATCTGCTGTACATCGAAATGTATAACGAAACATATCGAAGTGTTTCTAAATCTAAATAAACTTTATGAATTTACTTAACGAAATTCTTTGTACTTTTTTTTAAAAAAGCAGTCACTTTAAGTACTTTTACTTCGCGTCTGCTTTTTGTTGTGCATTGTTTTCCAGCATAGGCCATGCTAAGTAAGGGCACCTTACACATACGCTTACTTTGTGTTTTCCTTCCTGTCCATGAGACTTGGTTCTAGATATATGTTGCTTGTAAGATTCACCTGACAAATTATATGACATAACCTTCATCGTTTAAAAAACAAAAAATGTTAATGGTTCGATGTTGGAAAAGGCATGGACAAACCGGAACGTTGCACATAATGTGTCTATTTACGTGAACAATATTGAGTGATTAGTCAAGTGCTTCAGCTCGTTCATTGCTGGCCAATACATTTTAGCGATGTGAAGACGATACGTGATGGTCTGGCGGATAAAGTTTCGTTGGTGATCCAAAACCTTGGCATGACAGCTACTGGTGTTATCCTTGCATTGATCTACTCGTGGAAGCTTGCCCTGGTTACATTGACTGTGGCTCCTCTGATCGTTATATCGTCCGGAATGATGATTAAGGTAAGTGAATAGTTATTATTGAAGCTGCTTTTATGAGAAGCGTTTATTTGCCGCTGCCGAGATGCAAAATCGGTGTAATGTTTATTCCTTTTCCATCAACAGTTGACAAACGCTTACTACAAGAAAGAAACCGCCGCTTACGCTAATGCGGGTTCCATAGCGGAGGAGACAATATCTGCGATCAGGACGGTTGTTGCTTTTGGTTGTCAGCACCGGGAAATCGACAGGTAAATTGCTTGCCAAGTTTCGTTTACTGAATGACATTTAATACCCTTACCTGAGCGTAGTAACCAATTTTCGAAAACATTTCTAGTCGAGCGCATTCAGGCATGTTGCGTTTTCACTACGTTTTAAACTTGGGATACACCTATGAAGTGCATGGCGTAGGTCACCACGAAAGCAACATCGTCCGCATAAAACAGTTTGAGCAGTCTTACTTCCAATTTTTCCGCAGAAACGATAGCGTTAAGCAGTTCCTGGTGATGCAGCAAGGCAAATAATACACCAGACGGTTTCGGAAACCCGTGCATAGGCATCTCAGCGACGCAAAATATTAAAAATGGGAACAAGGGCGCACCCCTGCTTGACCATGGGGTTTCCGGACAACTGCCACCCGAGGGGTGTAGTTGGGCGGGAACACATTCCCACACTTCATGTTTTCGTTTTGAGTGCAGTGAAAGTGAATGCATTATTAAAAAATGAGTTTGAAGTGCCGTTGAAAATGGCTAGTTTTTTTGTGCGTTCCCACACTTCCTTTTTAGCACTACACATGTTATCATATTTCATCGCTTGCTTGCAACCTACTTGCAAAGGTGCAGAGCCGTAAACACTATACGCAAGTTTTTACCTAAGCAAAGCCTCGTGTTATGGGTTGGTTCAGTTAAGGCGGCGCTGGTAATTGCAAACACGGAAAGCCTTCGTTACTTGGAAGTTCATGTAAAGGTGTTTATATGCTGTTTTCAAAAATTTCAGATGCACTGTATTTCAGCCCTGTTTGCTTTGCTAACAGCGTGATAATATCCACCAGCGCATAGTTGCGCAATCGTGCTCACCAATCGCGCACCTCGGCCAGAAAGTGAAGTTCCTTCATGTGTTGAAAGATACTCCAACAACCTGGGTCATGCGAAGACTGTCGGAATTAAGAAAAGCCTGGTGGGAGGCTTCAACTCCGGCTTCTTATTTTTCGCGATGTTCTCCATGTACGGCTTGGCATTCTGGTATGGCACGACCGAAGTTCTTAAAGGAAACATCAAGATCGGAGCCATGATCACCACATATTCCAACATCCTAATTGCAGCTGTCGGTGTTGGAACGGTTGGTTAATGTATATTTGCTGTCTGTTAATAAATTTAGCGTAATCAACCAGTAAAATGTCAAACCTTCAATTCCAAACGCATTTGAGTGAATTGAAGGCACATTCTGCAACTGGTGCTGCTTCACGTGAATAAACGTGTGAGAAGCTTACGATACAATGTCCATAAGCAGGTTTAAGTTCCAGTACATTTTTATATTTAGGTATATCTCGCTCTGTATACAGTGGAGGCGTATTCCCAGCTGGTTTTTGTTACGCTGCTGTACTCCGGCCTGTCAGACTTCCGAATAAAGCGGTGTAGACTTATTTCATGCCATGCAGAAAAATTGTCCTTTAAAATAATCGAACGAAATTTAATGGGAAATAATATGTTCACCAAGTCATATAATGGAAAATAATGTTTAATGTTTCATTACACCAAGGAAATTTAATGTTTCCATATGTATTCATCTGCAGTGGAACTCAGTTATTCACTCCGAAAACCGTAGCACCAGTCAAGTGCAATTTCTAGCTGATGCTTAAACCTGAGAACTTCGAAAGCCGTTCAGGAGAGTTGTTTAGCATACCGAGGTCATGGACTAACTCGATATGAAAAAAATCTAGACTTACGTTACTACGTTCACACAACCTGCAGTTGGATTTCCCAGGTCGTGCCGGATTTGCGAATGCTTACCGCACGGCTCGCTGGAATCACCAAGGAGCAAAGGGGTGGGTGCTGCAAATCAGTAGCAAAGGCTTGACGAACAGAAATAGTTGCAGATTGGTATTAGCGCCACTTACCAGTGATGTTCACGCGTAAGCCGTGAACGTAATCGTTTCTGCGGTTTTCCCCATCACAGCCTTAATGTGTTGGTGGTTGCACAGATGATCACTTCAATATTTTGCATTTTCGTTGCAGCATGCACCGGTCCTTGAACTTCAGGACTGGTCCGATTAACTTTTGCGGGGAGCAGTGTGATATTCCATCCCCGCTGCGACATGTCAGTGGTGCCCCTGGGGTCAATCTCGTCAACATTCGGATTGAGATGAGAATCAACATTCAGATGATTCAACGCCAGACAGCGCCAGATTTTTACGTTGCAGCTTCAAATAAGCTCAATGTTTTCTATTACCAATACCTGGAATAACGAAATGAAAAATGATGATTTGTCATGCACGAAATTGCAACATTTACATTAGCAAAGTAACACGAACCGAAAACGTCTCAAAAGTGAAAATAAATCATTAATCTGCACAATGTTCCGAGAACAAGCATTCAAGTTAAAGAACACTTGCCCAGTACCTGGGGCTGGATTAAGGGTACTGTAGGCCTAAGGCTATTTACTAGAAAAAGGCTTATACTTTTACAAACTAAGCTACAAAAAGAATTAGAAATACATACAAACTATGATAAAAACAAATCAAAAAACTGAGTGTCGAATTTTTCCAGGGCCCAAAGCTATAGATTCAGCAGCCTAATGGTTAATCCGACATTGCCAGTACCTAGAACAGCAAACAAAAAAAGCATATTAGTGAATAGAATGAACTGGGAACACTCAAGAAATATAAATAAAGCATTAGGTTAGATTAGGTTGCTGCTGACAAAGCACGGTGAACATGGTTAAATTCGAAATGGAGCGAAGTGTCGACATTAAATGGAGAAATCGGTCATGCGTAACGCAAAATGTCAATCCCACCTAGGCCAATGGAGCTTCTTCGGTTTGTCACGATAACCAAACATACATGAGTGAGAGACTGATGAAAGAAACTTTAACTTAAAAAGAGAGGAAATGTGGAAAACAAACAGCCCAGTCAACACCGGATTTGTCCGCAAAGATTCGGAATTCAGAAATTTCACTCAAAATATCAGAAGTGATAACACTAGTGGTTTGACTAAAAACTGCCGTTCCAGAACGTGTTACAGGTAGTTATTAGCCATGCGTTGAAAATAGTGATGTAGTAATAAATTCTTCCCCTTACATCTGCTGTCAAGTGCTTTATGACACAATTATCCCAGAGCATTACAATAGCTCAAAACTTTTCTTTAGCTCAGCGGATCAAAATGAGCTCCAATGCCTATGAGAATACCATTTGAAGACGAAACTTGCTTCGCATGACGTAATTGTAACCATTTTGGTCCTGCTGGAGCTCAAGCTTATTCCCTCAAGATCTGTGGATATTTGAACTATTTGAATCGCGCGCTTCCAGTGATACTGTAACATGCGGTAACCGTCCACTTGTCTGTTTCAGGCTGGGAGTTACATGGGATTTTTCGCCGCTGCCACAGCTGCCGCCGCCAAGATCTTTGATGTCATTGATCGGATTCCGACCATTGATATTTTTTCGACCGGCGGAGACGAACCGAACGCCAAAAGCGGAGAAATCAAGTTCGAAGATGTTCACTTTTCTTACCCGTCACGACCCGATGAGAAAGTAAGTATAAAAATATTTGTCTTCTGATTTGATGAAAGTGTTGAGGACCACCAAAATGTAAAACAACTACTTTCCAACCTGAAACTTCGCTGGTGTTACGATTTTCGGTTGAACGTTTAACCACCGTGAAAGAATATTAATAAATTTATATCTGAGCGTCGTTAAGCAGTAAGCGTTCCGACGAGCAGTTGTTTTTCTGAACACTTCCTAAAATTTGAAAAAAATTCATCGGTATTTCGACAGTTGTTTTTCGCTTCTGGTGAATGACCGTTTTCACCGAAGATTGATTGTGGGGTGACGTAGCATGTTAACGAAAATGCTGCTAACAGTGGTGATTCTTGAGGGGTGCGGGAATGCAGTTTTGTTGAATTTCTTCGCTTCTCATCCCAATTGACAGCTCCATGTGAAACTAATTCAATGTTAAGTTATGCCTTACTTCCTACAGCGTTTTTCTGCGTCGAATTTTCGCAATTTGAATAAAAAATCACTTGTGCACCGTCCAGAATTTCTTGTTCTGTACACAATTGCACGTGGATGGTTTGTGGCATGTTGTTATACAACTATGATCCATATTCAGATTCTTGATGGATTGAGCTTGGACATTGAACATGGAAAAACTGTGGCATTTGTTGGTCAAAGCGGTTGCGGAAAGAGCACCACTATTCAACTCATTCAACGTTTCTACGACGTCAATGTAAGCTTCCGGTGTCAGCGTGCTTAGCGTTTGGTTGTCAGGCAGTAACTGTCACTGTGCGCATGACGTGAATTGTGGCGTTGCCTCACACGACCGGTGACATCAGCTCTGGTGAACACAATAGAACGATCGTATTCTTTGTTCCACGTTAATTCTGATGAAACTTAATACGTTGCTATGGCTGACTGGATATATTTACTGCTTTTTCCCTGCAGAAACTCTTCGAATCGTCAATATTAAAAGCAAATTTGATTGTTATATCTGAATGCAAACGGGTCTGGTCCAGCAATCAAATGCGACATCGTGGGATGTTTTTCATCTGTATTCCTTGTTTCGCTGCTTTCCTTACGCGATTAAAAAACGCCAATCAAAATGTTATATATCCGTATTATATGCTCTGACTACGGTAGCCACTGCTGTCGCATCGTTTTAAAAAGCCGTGAGCAGTGACAGTGTGGAATGTATGAATCAGCCTCGTGCTTTGATACGCATGATTGTGCAATAGAATTTCTAACTGCAGTGGCTATTGTTGGTGTTTTTATTTCCCCAATGAATAAACAGAGTGGAACGGTGTACATCGGTGGTCA
>Ga0210059_1004296_pt1 | contig 22953 bp, 10 predicted proteins | sample Ectturendosymbi2_FD_188042 | JGI IMG/M metagenome (GOLD analysis project Ga0210059, IMG submission 188042) | Ecteinascidia turbinata endosymbiont from Florida, USA - Sample 2 (SPAdes) (version 2) | ecosystem: Host-associated > Tunicates > Ascidians > Unclassified | place: Key West, Florida...
TGAGTTGAAAATAATTGTCAAACGGAGCAGGTAGCTGCGAGGTAGTATATTTGTACATGAATTTGCTCACTTCAAGGTTGTATATATCTTTTAGTTGGAGAATTTTTTGCATTTTATAAATGGTAGCAACTTTGTTAGTCAAAAGCTTATCTGTGTTTAAGCATCTCATGGCGCGGTTTAAAATAACAGATATTGGCTGCAAATGACATGAAGCTGCTTTTCCCCAGGCAATAATCCCATACTGTGCTAGTGAGTTTATTAAGCTGTGATACAACATACGTAATACTTGGTTATTTACATAATGTTTAACTTTATACATTACACCAACATATTTGGATATAGTACCACACAACTGTTTACAATGCTCTTTCCAAGTCAGTTTTTCATCTATAATTACACCAAGGTGCTTGTACGTCACAGTTCTTTCAATAGCATTTCTGTTTACATTTATTACAAAGGATTCAGTGCTCACATATATATACTATTTTTAGTTAAAGATGGGGATAATATACGAAGTTTTAACATATATAAATGTTTACATCTGTAAAGCAGGTATACCGCCATCACATCCCTTAATTTTTTCGTGCAATCCCCTGAAATGAGTGAACTATTAAAGAGTCACGCGGTGAGCTTACCGGACAAAAACTAACAGGGAAGAAAATTTGACGAAACATGTCAGGTTCGTAAATGCCTAGGTAAAGAAAGCAAAAAATAGAAAAATTAATGATAAGAAAGGCGGTGGCAAGCAGGAAAAGCAAGACTCAATCGACAATGAAAAACAAGACACATTTCAGTTTGTTTGGTTGCGATTTTCAAAATGCTTTATTAATACTTATATCTTTAAATATGCACGAAACATAATCTTCTTTCATTTTAAATTTTTGAAAGCAAATTTGAGAGGTGAAAAGGGCGGCACTTAGCCTTGCTACGCCACTGGTCATGATCGAATTTGGACTGAGTTAATGGAAAGGAATTGCGGCATTTGTGATGTTGAAAAGCTGTATTTTGTTAATATTTTGGACTTGGACTTCAAATTAAAAAAAATTTTTTGATTATGGTTGAACTTGCACTTGGTCTTGGACCAAGTTTGAAAAATTAGGACTGGATCTGGATCGTTAAATATGACAGTCCGCTCAACTCTGTTTGCAGTACCATCGTTAAGTACAGTAAATCAACGCTTCTCGGGAAATTTATAAGACCTTTTACATAGCTTCATGGGTTTTAGAATCCCGCAATACTCCTGGCCAAATGTCGTGGCACCAAGGAACGTGGTAGTAATAGTTCGGTTTGAAGCTAATATAATAACGAAACCATGTTTGTTACGAAATTTATTAAACGTGTGCTACAACAAATTAAGCCAAAACTTTCAACTTAACGCTGCTGTTTCGCTTTTCTCGTTTCAGTGAACGAAATGATCGGTAAGCGTTTTATTGCTGCACAACTTTGAAATCTATATGTCGAGGCAGGCCCGTAACCTGGGGGTGAGAACATTTTTGCCCCACCAGGAAAAATGTGTTGGACATAGTTCAAAAATATTGCACACAGTTCAAAAAGTTTGGGCCTGTGGCGGCCGGTAGATGGCACCACATGCAAATAAATGATCACCACTCGATGTGCCCATGACTCACAAGTCACTGTGATAGTCACCACAGGCGAATTATCGTAATTCACTTATCCGTATATGATGACAGTGCAACCTGGTAGTAGTAGAGTGAACTCAGTGAGGGAGCTCTATTGTTGCTGGTTGCTGTCCTGTTAGTCAATGCCTCGAATTGCCATCTTTCTCTTGTGCTTGCCTCAGTAGTTCAAGGCGATGCAGTCAACTGCAACAGGCCCCTCTCAGACAACTCTTCGCGCATCCTGGTGTCCCAAGCTGGTTACGGGCCTGTGTCGAAGTTCGATGAAAAGATTTCACCTCATTAACGTATGTTTGGTGCTTTTCGACGCGTGTCCAGCTGAAATTACAGGATTGTTGTTTTGCCTTTGGAGGTATGTCTCACCATTGAAGGGTGAAGAAGAGTAGAATCAAAACAGTAGAACGGGTGTGCACTCGATTGGGGCTGCGTGCGAAAGTCTTTCATACAATCTAGTTTTGCGCCATACCATGTTCGTATCGTTGCTGGCTATTAAAAGAACTTCCTTGTCAAGAAAAATGTTGTTAAATCAGACAGCAACACTGCAGCCAACTAGTTACTGGTTTGTGACAACGCCAAATATTGTGATTTCTGCCAACAAGGAACAACTCATGCTTTACCTGAATCTAATTGCTCAAATGCCATTTTGAAACCCATAGGCGTAGCCAGGGGGGCAAAAGGGGCCATGGTCCTCCCCAAAAGATTTTAAAAATATAGTCATTTTGTGCTTTAAGAGGCGTTTTTCCAAACAAAATAGTGTTATTCGCCTAAAATCAAACATTTTGGCCCCTCAAATTTTTGGGCTGGCTACGCCACTGTTCGAACCTATGGCGGGCCACGTAGAGGACGACCTTTGTACTAGGTTAACTTCGTTGCAAAAGTCTCAAGTAAATCGGTTTCTAAGCACACACGCGCCCGAACTTCAAACAGCACTTTGCTACCCTCTGGCTAAATAATAGACTCCAATTTATTGAGCAAAGTATAATTTCTCCCTCCACACGAACCTCAGCATCTGCCACGAAGTATCAAAGTGAAACAATATTCAGAAGTTTTTTATCTCATGTTTATGGACTATTACACTTTCCTGTACCTCACTGACCGCTGCACTTAACGTAATAGTAAACGTCACATTTTTCCCTACAACAACCAACGACGCATGAATGAAACAGTGATGAAAGATAGTAACTTCTAGCTATTCAGTAAAAACATGGTTAGAAAGACAGACGATTACATTTTAGCGGCTTCCGTAAACGTGCAGTCGTTTAACTTGTTTGAAAAAGCAGAAAAGCAAGTGCTTTTCCTAACGAATTCGCGTTAGGGCAAATAGCATGCTGGCTGCTTTTTGCACTTGCAGAATTCGCTCGTTTTTAAGTTATACAATTAAGAAGCGTTTTTTATGAACTGCGTTAAAATGAGGATGATAAGCGTGCAGTGTTAGAAAGCCAGAAATGTGCTACAAGTGTTTGGCTTTTCTTCTTCTTTTCCTTTGTCGTCGCCGTTGTCGAACCACTTGCACTTCTCCGTTGATGCTGGTTTCCTGGTGTCGTCTCGCTGCGCTGAGCTGGTCGATCCTGATGAAAGAAATTACAATCACTAGTATTGACCACACTACGAAAACAGTACTCCAAGCGCCTGTAGCGTAGTCAGGGGAGGCAATCGGGGCCTCCCCCAAGTCCGAATTTCCTCCCCCAAGTCCGAAAGTTGTACAAAAAATTTTCAGGTCAAACAAGCTTTTGATGTAAACCAAATAAATACTTCAGCGCAAATCAACGAAACTGCTCAAGGAACCTAACTTCAACTTTTAGTCGAATCTGATAAAAGCGGTATGGTTTACCAGTTGACCATGATTAATAAAACGTTGCGATAGTGTAAATGCTGGAGAATTCATGCCATTACTGATCTTTGCCTGAGGTTTAAGCTCCGTGTGGACGCTGGTGATAATGAAATACAAACTTGCATCAAACCGCTTGTAATCACTAACCGCAAGAAAAAACACGAAATAACGCGTTCGCAGCGATTTCTGGACACCAGCTTGCTGCATCCCACCTAATGATGGTGCAAACTTCATTTCAAGACGAAGGCAAAAATTCTTTTCTGATATCTCTGGTGTGCTATAAATAGTTTATAACTTACCCTTGGCTGCAGCATCAGCCGTAGCCTTAAAGAACATCGCAGATTTTTGTTTTTGTACAGCTCTAAAACAAAATGCGTGAATATTGCGATGATATACATTTTTATGCCTTGAAGCTGAAACGTTGGCTATGAAGCAATCTAGTTCCAAAGTCTTTCTTATTACGCAGTTACGCCAGAGACACTTTTTAGCGACAAAAGCATTAACTCTAGTGATTTTCTGTGATAACATGCAGAATTGCTGTGGCGATTCAATCACAGATATGTGGAGCCTTAACGGTTTTATTAACGATCTGCCATTACCTTCATAATTATGTGGAGCCTTTACGTTTTTGTCAGTGATTTCACATACCTTGTCGGAGAGTAAAAAACAGTTTTTTCAAGTAGGCCTTATCAGAGTCCAATCTGTACACAGCCTGAAAGTGTTTCAACTTTTATTTGATGCTAATTGTCACGGTATCCTACAGTCTGGGCGTCGGAAGGATTTTTTCCAGGGGGATGCACTAGGGGATTTTTCCAAAATTTTTCTTGGGGGGACCAAAAAGTGGTGAAATTTGATTTTTCCTACTCGAAACTAAGAAAACGACCAGCTGAAATTTTCAAAATCCAGGGAGCCAAGGCTCCTCCGGCCCCTATCCTACGCCCATGCCTACAGTACATTTGAAATCATTCAGCTGCAACAAGAAGAGTCAGGAGCAACACCTAAGTTACGTAGGAAGTATAGGTGGACAAAAAGCGGAGTTTGGAGTCCGCGGAGGCGGACTCCGCACATTTTTTGCGGATGCGGAGTCTGAGAATCGTGTTTGTTGGCGGAGGCGGAGCGGAGGAGGAGATCGATTTTTTCTAATTTTCTTTGCAAAGTTCAAACTCATTATTGTTTTCAAATTTTCTTGAAAGGATTTGTGGAGTTACTTCAAATAGGCTATGCGCTTTGCAAGCACAGCGTCATTGAGCTTTTCTATGTTCAAATGTCTGTTTTTGCATCTGTTATGTGTTACAGTGTATGCAACAGTGCTGGATTTAGGGGGGGCAAGGGGCCCGAACCCAGGGCCCCCCACCATGTTCATGTGTTTAGCCATATGTGCGACATGTGCGTGCCACTTAGTCATTTTTAGCAGGGAAATGTGTTTATAAACGCTATTAATTATCGGTCGGCCAGACGGCAGTATTTCACCAGTGATTACTGTAAACTTATCGTAATCACTGATTTCACTTGAAGAATATTTGATATTGTTACGAAACAACTATTTCACTTATTGGTTTCCTGAAAGTCGGTCAGGTATCTGAATTGAACCGGGTGAATGCAAGGCCAAGCCACGTAGAACACGTTAGCTTACGTCTCTACTCGTTTCTAGAAGATTTTGCGTCTGCTTTACTCAGATTTGCATAGGTCGCATATGAGTAGCATTGCTAGGTATTGCCACCATACGCCCTCTTTTTAAGGTAGGCTACATGTCCACTTTTTTCATAAGAAATGACATATACCCTGACGACATTCGAAAATGTCCTCCTTTTTGCATTTTTATTTTACATAGCTATAATCAGTGGCGTAACTAGAGCCTTGAGTCAGGGTGGAGAATTTAGCTAAAAGACCCCACTGGCCAATGTACAGTGCCCACTTGCCAACACTCGGAAAAATCTTGAGAAATGATGGTGAATCCGGATGTGGATAGCTATGCTAAAACCCTAAATGAAAAATCACCGGAAAATAATCCGAAAAAAGCAAAAAAACAACAACCTACTGAAAACCAAATGAATACTAAAACCGAAATATCACTTAAGGTGACGGTCCGGTTTTTACATTTAGATTGCCAGGGGCAGAACCGTCGCCAGAATGTTATCAATAGAGGGGCTTCACGTTTGTTCGGGGGGGACTTTACGTTTGTGCAGGGGGGGCGTGACATTCAAACTTGACAAAAATTCCACTAATTTATACTGCTTCATATTTCAATTTGGGGAGGCTTGGAGGTTTATTTGGGGGGGCTTAGCCCACCACAGCCCCCCGTGGCGACGGGACTAGCCAGGGGGGCATTTCGACCCGTCTGCCTCCCGTCAGTTACGTCACTAGCTATGATATATTGTTTTTGCACACAGTAAGCTGTCCCTACTCTACTGCAACAAGACACAAGATGGTGGCGTCGCTTATTTTATGGGCGGGCCTGCGAGTTGTCTAATCAATGTGTGTTTTGGTTGAGTTAATTCTCGGCTGGAAAGGCGGGAATGCTTTCACATTAATTCTTACATAACAGTGGTAAATCTTTTTTCAGTATCTCAATGACCTTGGCATTAGAGTGCGGACAGCTGACGCCATTAATACTGTACTAGCTTTGCTGATGAACCGTGATACGGTGATCAGTGTATTGTACAATGTACATAGCTTAGTGTAGTAGTTTCTAGTAATTATAGCGAATCCAAGGGTGTAAAATGTGGGCGCGCACTCGCGCCGCGCGATCAAAAACTTTGTTATGAAGCTGAGTGAATTACGTGTGGTTGCATTTGTACAATTCGCAAAGAAGAGTGAAAAGACTGTTGTGACTTTGTGGATATTGAGTACTAAAACGTATTTCTCGCAGCGTACCCAGGTGGCTATCACTTTATCGCAGCTTGCCAAGGATGCTTCAATTGCACCCAGCTTCAAATTCATACTTCATGTCCATCGACAAGCCAGCTGTTATTCTGAAACGTTTTTTTGGAAATTTTTTGAGCGAACTCTGTTCATATTAAGACATTTGCAATCATTTGTGGTTGCTTTTATTGAGCAAGTTCAGAAAATTGAGAAGTCAAAAGCATCAATTGTTGAGGTTGTATCGTGTTTCGCCAGTGTGAAGGCAAGGATTCAAAAGAGATCAGATGTACATATCAAGCCAAGTTAAATCGGTACTAAGAAAATTCAGCGAAGGCAAGGACCACGATTGTGAGCCATTCATGTGAGGTGCATCTGTATTGTATAAGCCTTGTGTTTCACATCTGGCTGAATGGACCACTTTATTTGCTGAATTGAAATGTTTTGAATGAATTCCTCCGTTTGCAAACAACTAATTGGGAACAGCATGAAACATGTGAGTAGTGTCTCTTTGACAGAAACATGTCTATTGATGAAGCTGAAGTAATCTGTTTGACCAATACCAAAACTTGTTCGAGTTCGTGCAAAAAGAGCATTAGCCAAATGCAATTTATTGTAAAACGATGGAACATGATAGATGGGCAAAATATTTTGCCACTTGCAATACCATTAAACGCTTCAATAACTGGTAAATATTGCACAGTTTCACTTCAACGTTATGGCTCTTTATGCTAATACTGTATGGAAAGATTTTTTCCTTGATGCAGCCACAAATAAAAAAGAAAGAGAAACCTTTCTGGTTGAACCAGTTCTAGTCTAAAGCTGGTGTGCAATTTAAAATATCTTTCATGCAAGCAGTTTCATAAAATTGTAAAAGGCGATTCTACATTTTTAGGAAATTTAAGAAATCTGCAAAATAATCATGGGATAAATAGATTAATTTAGCAAATAAGGATTTTGTTTTGTGTGTTTTGAATGAAATATTGTCTACACTAGACGTTTTACTTCAATGCTTGAAACTAGTCAATAGGCCTATTGTTATTTGACTTAAGTGCAGATAATACACTCAAGTAAGTGACAGTCGTAAATTGTTCTCCCCTTTTGCGCTGAAAATGTGGCAGCCCTATTAAGCTTATTAATAAATATACATGGACAGAAAAAAGGGGAACGTTCCCTTTACAAGCGCAGAGGTTATCCAAGTGGTTCTAAAAAACATTGAAAAGCAAAGAAGGCAAAAATGATAGAGGAAGAAGTTGCAGCTTAGTCAAGAAACATTCGAGTGACTATTTTACAGCGGCAGTGAAGTCCAGCGGAGACATTTCTTCGGGAAACTGAAAGAGGTCAGAAAATCGAAGAACATGTTGTTACAGACTTGGATGTATGATACGATGACAATAGACCTAGTTTAATCAGCGGTTCATCAGCAGAAGAACGTCAAGGAGTATCATCGAAAAACACGATAGATGAGTTGTCTGACGCTATCACTGGAGGCAAAGATATCTGTCTCTGGTCATCCAATATACCGAAAAAAACGCGGGAACATTGGTTGAAAAACAAAAAGTTGTTTTTAAAACATGATTTCCCACAACACAAAAATGGCAGAAACTCGTCACGGAAATGCACCACAAATCTTATTCGGCGCCAGAACCACAATGCCAAAGTCGTTGAATGAAGCTGGCTTTGTTTTTCCCCTTCACAAACTTGTGTTTATTGTTTCACATGTAGACTGATGTACGCGGATACGACTATTTGTGCACATTTCCTTATTAGAAAAATAATCTGCGACCGAAAGCACGCGGAGGAACCACGAGCAATGAATGGAACATAAAGATGCCACGATTACGTTTAGTCGCAGATGCAATTAATCACTATGAAGAATTGATACAGAGATAGCCAGTCAGTTCAATCAATGCCAACAATATTGGAAATCGCTTCTGCAACGTTTGGTTTCTGTCGTAAAATTCTTATCGCTGAGCGAGGACTGACGTTTAGAGATGATGAAAACGTTGGATCGCACAGAAACGTTTTTCAAACAAAATTTCAAAAGGAAATAGGATGCTTCTGTTGACTGGTTTTGCAACAGTTTCACAATCTGCTAATCATTGTCAATTATCATGTTGCATCATAACGTTTTGTTACACTTGAGTTAACAAATGGGACGTCTCAAGATTACGTCATAAATGCGAACATTTTTCAAGACAATACATATTACGATTGTTCACATGTAGCTATGCAGAATATTGATTGCTAGTTGAGGGCGTACGGCTGAACCCCGGTAATTGGTCGGCCTAAATTAGGCATGCAGAAACCTTGATTAGTTTACAACAGTACCTTTAGTCTTAACATTAAGACTTGCTGTTTATACGTTATTTGGGAAAGCAAGATAAAATTTATGCAAACATTTTTTTGCATCCCCAAAAATGTGCACTCCCGTACACTTATGGGGGCAAAAGTGGTGAAATTTGTTCTTTCCCACTCAAAACTAAGAAAACAACCTTTTTTTGCTAAAATTTTCAAAATCCAAGGCCCCTGACGCCCATGGGCCAACATATAATATCATGTAGTGTTACAGTATGCAGTAACGGTGTGCAGTACCAAAACATGAACGTTTTTGGCAGCCATCGATTGTGTCTTGCTTAGAATTGTGTCATTGGAATGAGCGTTGTTGTGCAACAGTAGAGTTATCTAATGTTCATCCAGTATTGAGGTATGAGGCGAGTGGTGGTTAAATAAGCACTGCAACTAACATTTGAAGTCATAGTATTTCAGAGGTATATTTGTCGGTGCACTTTTAGCATTAAGGTGCCCAACTGTTTGTGAGTGAACTGAAGTTACACCAACTACGAGAAATCAGTTTTATGTTACTGTAGTCCACTTAGAGTTGTTTGTTTCAACCAGATAAAGAGTTGTTTTTCGACAGCAAAACGTTATGCGATATATATATGGCAGTGTCTCTTTTGCCTCATGAAGTAAAAGGAATTGTTGCAACTCCTCCGCTGGCGTTGCGCTGAATGCGCGGTTCACCACGAACAGAATGTGCGCGAAGAACAACACCATATGTAGGTGGCGCGAACAAGCAAAGAGTTATCTCATCGAGTGAACTCTATTGTTGCTTACTGTCACAGTGCGAGGCTTTGCGCACATGGCGCTCGGGCTTTCCGATCGCAACACTATGCTGGGGCTATTTTTGCTTTAGTTGAACACGATTAGTTGAAGTGGTTACGTGGTAAGTACAATACGCTGATACAATGGTTTAGGGCAGGGGTTTGCAACTTTTTCTGATCATGTACCCGTTCAGAATTTCAACAGATGAGCATGTGGTCCTGAAATTTATTATAATAAAATGGCTGAGTAAAATAACAAAAATTCACTAAATTTTCATTATAACTTTCGGAGTTATAGAACTACAAAGATACAATCCGTTTTTATGTCTTAAAGTTAATTTTTTGCAGCTGTACAATCAATGTACCCTTTCAGATAGGCAAATATACCCCTAGGGTACATGTCCTACAGGTTGGGAACCACTGGTTTAGGGCGTAGTTTAAGGGCACAGGGTTTGTGGTTAGGATTTATCCTACAGTTCACACAATGCAGACAGAGGGAAGCCGCTATTAAACAGCTTGCCAGCACTGAAACCATGACAACATTCGTCCATGCATCCCCATCTGAGCCGTTGGAGACGTCACGATCAACTAAGCAGGTCATGCGTTGTGACCACTTCAACCAGTCATGTTCATCCAAAGGCAGAATAACTCCAGCAATAATTTGCCTCATGAGGCAAAATTAGCATATTGTCGTGCATTAAGAAATGCCAAACAACATGCCAAAATGTTACTGTAGTATTTTCAATTTTGCGGCGTCAAGACGGAGGCGGACTTGAATATGTCCATGATTTGCGGAGGAGGAGCGGATGCGGAGCAAAACTTTTCGGAGGAGCGGACGCGGAGTCAAAAAATGAGACTCCGTCCACCTCTGGTAGGAAGACGCTTTTTATTTTGTAAGTGCTGAGGGCATTGACACTGCGATTACTTACAAATTGGATGCAATCTGCTTTCTCGATGAAGCGCATGTGACTAGAATGAAGCTAAGGTAATTTTTTCCTGTCATTAGATTTTTCTTGTGGTGGATTAAGATTAATCCGAAGATGGATTAAGATTAATCCGAAACGTCTCAGAATAAAAATGTATAGTTTTTTGAAGGCTTTTTTAGTGTTAATGAAACTGTTAAGTCTATCCCAATTTTATGCTCCAAAGATTTTTCTTATTTAAACATTAAAGGATTAAAAAAAAGATTTCAACCACTTACGCTACAATGGCTAGATCAGCGGTTCCCAAAGTCTTTTGAACGTGACCCAAATCTGTGTCTGCTGAACGCCTCGCGATTAGGTTCGTTTTTAATATCAGCAATCTACTCTTAGACAGATACAGACAAGCAGTTGCAACGTTGAAAATATGCAACGCAGGTTTGGACCTCCTGGTCGCAACCCTTTTTGATCCTTCGCCTCTTTTGTTTGGATTTCGATCCCTACTTTGGGAACCACTTGGCTAGATTAACTAACAAATCGTTGTGTTAGCTGTGGCGACACGTATTTCTTAACTTTAGTGCAGAGTCGTGGTGATAATCGATTGTGGCTTCGTTTTCGCAAATACCCAACCTTTTCTACACTTTGTGTAGAGTAGACTGAGTGGGTCAAACATATGCAAGTTTGTCCAGAGAACATGTGTAACTTTCCCCAATTTACGACATTGCCCTTATCATATTTGTGAAATATATTATTGTTAACTCCAAATAGTAAGGAAATACCTAACTGCATTTCGGAAACAAGCTTATGTGCAAGTATTATACAAAAGTGCTACCTCAGTCGCATTTCATAGCGTTCAAAGACATAAAATCCAAACATTTCTAAACGCGTTGAGGGTATCTAGCCTTTACGATTAGCTGCGTACGTCAACCAGTGGAGTTGCTGACGGGGGCAAGGGCAGGGATACAAATTCACCCTCCCCTTGCAAGTGAAATGTTAAGGCCAGGGCTCCACTGTGCTTATATTTCTGTAATTATTATTCTTTAGCTTTTCAGTAGGTTGTTATTTTTTGCGTTTATTGGAGTGTTTTCCATTGATTTCGGGTTTTAGTGCCAGATATCCACATCCGGATCCATTATCATTTCTCAATTTTTCTCAAAGTGTTGGCTAATGAGCTTTTTCAGGTAAGTTTCCCCTGACTCAAACCTTTAGTTACGCCACTGACGTCAACCAATCGCTCCAAGAATGGGACAAGATTCACGTTTTATGCGCGCAAGTTTTGTACACTTACTTCGGGAGTAGCGCGAAGTCGCTACTTGGCTTCGATTGAAAGTGTGGTGGTGTACATCAAAAGCATGTGAATATGAAAAGCGCGTTCATAATGGGTTCATAAAGCAGCCAAGATCTAGGTCAGGGTGGGCAACGCGTTCTTAGTAGCAGCTAAGATCTAAATCAGGGTGGGCAACCTGCGGCACGCGAGCCGCACTTGGCACGCCAAGGAACTTCCAATGGCACCCAGAAGCTCCAAATTTTACATATGCATTTTGTTATGATTCACAAGAAGTATTATTGACCTTACCTTGTACAAAAATACGGATGTAGTTGGCACATTGAAGGATTTGGAACCTTAAATCGACACGCTTTTACCAAAAGGTTGCCGACCCCTGACCAAAATCGAGAACTGTGGCAACAGGTCAAGACCGAGGTCACAAAAATGATCTATGGCAGTATGACAGTGAATTTGTGAGAGACGGATGATCTAAATTCAGTGGAAATCCATCCTCGAGATCAGTGGTTCTCAACCTGGGGGTCGCGAACCCCGTGGAGGTCGTACCCATGCCATTTTTGTAGGGGCCGTGAGAACGTCAGATAAAAATATTAATAATTACCTCTAGATTTCATATTTCGTATATGGAACAACTTCTTGTCGTAGCGAATATAATAGGATCACCTGGCAAAAATGATAGCCTACTTTTTCATTCAAAATTTATTTTACTGTAAGTGTGATTATAACCATTACAGTTTTGTTGCGTTTGACACGAATAACTTTGTGACGTAAGAATTTGCTGTGTTTGTAAATTACATATCTGAATGCGGTAGCTAACTTGGGAGCTATTCTAGTTTTCAATGAGTTGTGCTGTGGAGTGATTTGTTTACGACACGGGTCTCTCTCACTGATGCTGCCATGTGCATGAATTTAATAAATGATTCTTTGTTAAACAGTGATATCGTACGTTATTTTTTAGTCGTTGTGTTTTCCATTGTGCAAACACAACTGCATTTTGCATTTCATATACCTGACTGGTAGGGTTGCCAGATGCGTTTTGTAAAAATACCGGCCATTTTGATTTGTCAACAGTGCCAGATCTAAGTTGTGTCCTAATTCGTAAGCGGCAAAGGGAAAACGGAGAGACAATCAGTACCGTTCAGAAACAATTAATAATGTGCCCGTATTTTGGCTGGCTCATTATAATTCGGTGTGTGTGTGACGTGACAATCGCACCAAGGATTGCGTCAAAAGCAGCAAATAAACTTCGCTGAAAGAAGTGTCCTGACAAGATTCACTACTAGAGTCAATATAGTTTGAGAAATTCTGCGCATGAGCGTCGGAAGGATTTTTGCAGGGGGGGCCAGTAAGGGATTTTCCCAAAATTTTTTCCAGGGGGGGCAAAAGTGGTGAATTTGGTTTTTACCTCTCGAAATTGAATAAACAAGGTTTCATTGCCAATAACTTCAAAATCCCGAGGGGGCCAAGCCCCCCCCTGCCCCCCCTTCCGACGCCCATGATTCTGCGTTAGCTCTTTTTGAAGTTACGGCAAATTATTTATTTTCAAAATACCGGCCTTTTACCGGCCTCTGCTAAATTAGCAGTAAATTACCGGCCACGCCGGTGAAATACCGGCCATCTGGCAACCGTACTGACTGGAAATTTTCGGAAGGGGTCGTTAGGCTAAATTGGGTTGCAAAATGAGTCGCTGCATGAAAAAGGTTGAAAACCACTGCTCTAGATCGAAAATTTTGTTTTCAGTTAGAATCACCAAATGGTATCTCTTATGTGTACTACAGGGCAAATGAGCATCGAACCGGGCGATGCAATTTCTTGAAGGTATTTTTGCTGAAAGAGAAAACTGCAAATATTCCATTTTGAAAATGCATTAAAACAGGTCATATGCAGGGGCGTACCGAGGTTAGATAGCGTCTGAGGAAGAAACAAGCTTGGCGCCCTCATGTTCGAACCTAAGGTCTTTCGGAAGCAAATGTGTTGTATTGAAAAAAGTATTCGTGACATTGTTGGGACTTTTCGGAGTCCCCCATTGATTCGGCGCCCCCATAGTGATTCGGCGCCCCAGGCATTGTGCCCCCCTTGACCCTCGTTGCGCCCCTGGTCATATGTGCTGTATACACGCTTTCATCAGTCACCTCTCACTCAGGACTTGAATGTGCTGCACAAGTTGAAGAAGCGTTGATTGCATTTTCGCTTGAGATTGTACATATGTTTCACAGGAGCAAGTTCGTTCAATGAAAGGTAGAGTGGTTGCCTGCCATGTATGAAAGAAATAGATTGATAAATGGAACGCTTGTGGCATTTTAAAATTACAACCAAAATTACTCACGTTTCCTTGAATTGGTTCACTGTCCACTTGAGAAAAGTATCTAGCGAACACTGTAACGTTGTAGTTTGTTTCTGGATCCAATCCATCAATTCTGCGAATATAGAAAGCATCAATTTGACTTTTTGAAACAACTTTGTGAACTAACATGAACATTATGAGTTTAAATATCTGCAAATATGGCTTGTACGGGTTTTTCACGGTAGCAGCCTTAACCGAAGGTTTGATGCACGTATGAGCAGAGTTTTCACAGCCTGTTGCGTTTCATTGGCTGCGTACGGCTTCTTTGTATTTTATGTGCAAAGTTGTTGCTCATAACAGTTGCTCCAACCTAGAGCTTCTTGCAACAAAATCATGAAAATCGCCTGCTGGAGAATATAGGTAATTGACCTTGCGATACTACAGGGCAGATCGTAATAGTGATTTCGACAATGCTCTATAACACGCAAGGACTGGAGGTGACTATCTCCTTTTCTCGGTATAGTTAAAAACTGTTATAGGGCGCAGTAGTTGCAATAGTTGTCATTCGAGTTTTAATGCAATATGTTTCCACTGCACATACGGTACATCAGGCATGCACACGAATAGGAAACTGGAGTAAACCCAACACAACATTTCAAATGCGGCTTTTATCGACACAAAACGTACCCGACAGTAAAATTTGAAGTCCATCTGTGCGCCGAACTTTCGATCTAAAGTTGCTACCGTTTGCACAGCCACGTTGCTTGTTTGAAGAAGGCACTAGTGCTTAGAACGAACAAACAACAATTTTAACTTACAGAAGAGTGGTTGCCGGTACACCCCGAAACGTTAGTCGAGGTTTTTGTCCACTCCAGTAGGTGACAACGTAACTTGTTGGAGCAACTACGCCTGTTGGTTCCTCCCAGTGCGCAATAAAGCTGCTGTCTGTAATGTTCGTGAACCACAAAGGTCCTATTGGTGGGAATCCCAGAGTTGTCGCTGTTTGAAACGATGGGTTGGAAGTGTCCGTTTTGTATACTGCTTTCACTGAGATCCGGTAAACTGTAGCCGGCAGTAGTTTACTGCAAAGAAGTAGGGTTTTCAGTGTTTAATGCTAGTTTTCTTTTTCCGTTTAGGACAAACTGATGCTGACAACAAAAAATTTAAGAATGCTTCCTATGACAGTGATCTTTTGTGAGCAAAGCCAACCGAAACTGTTATTATTAAAATCACCTCAAAGAAAAGCAAAAAAGCAAATATTTGATAAATACGAAAATTAATGTATGTCGATTGTGACAACAGTCAACACTGCTACGAACATGTGACGTCATACCGGTGAATACATTCTGTGGATTCATAGTAAATGCGTCACAAACGTTTTCCCTTACGTTGCAAAAAAAGAAAAGCTCGCTTTCAGTTGCACTATTTTTCCGTAAGGAATCACGTAAACAGAGAATTCAAATTCCTTGTTTAAGTAATCATAATATATTGTTAAATAAACATGCTAGAACCAAAGATGCAAAATTTTATGATTTGAATGACACCACGTCGGACGTTTCACAAGCAGCTGCACTTATCCTCGACAAGATTTAGTGACTTAACCGCGAAGCGTTCGGCGAATAAAAAACACTGTTGACAGAGCATATGGAAAACGGAAGAAACGTGGTTTGGAGAAATGGTCTGGGGTTGTGTGCTTCAATTTTTAAATCTTAAACCTTGCTGACTTGCAAAAGTTTCATATCCAAACAACGCGAGATCATGTTTTTTTTTCTAACGGTTTTTGGGTTTTTCATGTTTTCAAAGTACCACTTCGATTATGCCCGATTTCCATGTTTAAATCCCCAGTTCTAGTTACCATCTTTGCCCTGGTTTGTTTTAGTTCGCTCTGAAAACCACGTTTGCTTGCTCTGAGAATCATAAATATCCCCTAGTCCATGTGATTGAGACACATCTTGGAGTGTTAGGGGGTGCCGGCTGTAGGTCCCTGTCTTATACGTCTGTGGTCAATACCAAAGCGTTAAAGAAGCTAACAGAACAACTTCGCGAATTAATTAAGTACAGATGTAATCTATGCTGAGAATCACTGTTTCATGATGTAGTGATCCTCAACGTTACTTGCACATATATTAAAGACTCGAGCTCATACGTAAATATTCTGTTCTTTTCACCTAAGGCTTGTAGACAGCACATCGGTTGATAGCTTGACCTGTTTCCACTGTTCTTGGATACCCAATGGTTTGTACATCACTACATACGTTGCTCCAGGCACAGAAGATGGCGTCCACGATACATTGATGTAAGTAAAGCCCACATCGTCAACCTGTGTGTGAAAATTTTGTACACCGTCAAGAAATGCTGCATCAGAGAAAAACTAACACCGTTGATGAAAATCAAAAACTACTCTACCGATGCGTCACGATAGCCTGTGCCAGAAAGTAGCTTCATTCAAGCCTGTGGTTGGCATACGAGTTCCAACGATTTCATAAGCTAGTTCTTCTACAGTTACCGTAAAATGGTATAATTTCGAACTACAGCAATCAGACGCGAAACCTAAATTTACCAATACGCTTTTACATTTCAGAAACTCTTTGCGTTCATGTAAAATCGTTTAAATGTAATTTATTAATAACCTGTAAATGTATCGTAACGCGAGTCGTATTGAAGACAAAAAGTAGTCCTCATATCATGCTGATTGTTTGTCGAAACGAAAAGCGTAAGTGAGATGTTTGAAAAAGTAAATCCGCGTGGTTTGACAAAACGTCACCTGCAGCTCGATCACTTCGGATAAAGTTTTTCCACTTCCCTCCCTGGGTGAACTTGTTTGTTCACCGCTGTTTGTTTGAACTTGCACGTCATACACCGTGTCTGGTACAAGATCGTCCAACAACAACCTTAAACAAATGCGAACGTTAATCTCTTCCTATCTAGATAAGAAAATGCACAATCATCTCTATACTTTCTTGTGGAAAGGTGTGATGAGAGATGGTGAACTTGATGTACAAGCATGGGCGCAATTTTGTTGTAAAATGTGGGGGGGGCAGCTTGATGTAAAACCAATATAGCCATCGGGCCGATGCGGAAGTGAAGTTTTGTAAATACAAATTCCCAATCTTGTTTTTTAGAGGTGTTTTCAAAGCAACACTAATTACACTTGCTTTATTCCTACAAATGGTTTAGAAATTAATAAACCTAATTTTGTTGTTGAACACAGTACTGCAGTTCAGCTTGGTTGCACTACTATCAGACTATGACACAAAGAAGCACAGCAATATAGCAGAACACATCGATTGGGTTTTATCAGAGCTGTCAGTTGGAGTGCACAAAACAGTGAATCGCATTGGTCGCACGTGCATATCACTCTCAGTTAGAATACATCGATTTTCATGCATTTTATAAGAAGTATTGGTTACAGCGCGATTTGATGTGTTGTTTAAGTTGCTTAACGTTAAAAAGACGATAAATTGCAAGTTACTATACATATTGTAAGATATGATAGCTAAACATTTTTCTTGCACATTCCTGCTCTTTAAAAATGCTACAAATTTTTAGCTTCTGGGCATCGTGCATGCAGCCCCACCCCTAGCCAAATCTCTATTGATATCCTCTTATAGTAGCAAAGAAGTTTGGCCAAAATTAGCGTAGGCTACTTGAAAAAATGATTTACAATTTATTTTTACTGCTGATGGGTGGAGGATCTGTCCTTTCAATCTCCCCTTGCCAGCTCCTGCATGCTGTTGGGTACCCTTTCGATTGTCCAAACATTGTTTGTCTAGTAGCTTTCCCAAACACCAATTAAACTCCAAAGCAGAATTATCCAAGCCAACTAGAGAGGATTTCAAGTTATCCAAAAGAAAACGAACCGGACGTCTTCCTGAATACATACCCATATACCAGTCTGGCCTACAATGTGATGTCTGCATACCTAATCATCTGGTGACTAGGCCCGTAACTAAGGGGAGGGCTTCACCCCCCTGGAGAAACTTTCTCCTCCCCTGAAAAAATGTCTAGGACATATGGTAAGCATACCCATTGTTCTCGCACATGCTTTCGATGTAAACCTTGTGCCTCCCTCAGAAAATTATTCGCCCTCCTGCTATGCCAAGCTGGTTACGGGTCTGCACGTGACTGTTGCCTTGTAACTTCTGTCAGTTACGCCACTCAGCTCAGTCTTTTCACAATCAAATTTTTCAGGTTTAACATCAAATTGTAATAGGTGAAATTAATGTCAAAAGTTTTATTCTAGAGTTATGCATGTATAACAACACGAAAATGTATTTGAGATTGAACAGAACTCAAAATGAACAACGGTGAATTGGCAAATAGTACCACGTTTCACCTGAAATAACACGAAAAGAATGTCCAGCAAAACTAGGTGTTACGTAGGCTCATAGGTGGCGGAACCAGAGCGACCGCATGGATTTAGGCTTCCCCACTTTTTTCCTAGGAGGGCTCAAGCTTTACCAGAATAGAAAAGGGCTCAGCCCTCCTACTTTTAATTTCGAACTTTGCCTAAATAAGTTTAAGTAACACAATTCGCATTGGGTCCATTGTTAAAGTAAATTGTTTTTGTGCACAACTAAGTACATTTATGTGCTCAAGTCAGTGTAGTATATGATAGATAGGATGTTGTGTAGATAGGGGTCGTTGAGGGCTTATCAAATTTTGAATAAACTTGCTTGAACATGCTGATAAAAGTTAATGACATCAAATTTCACTGCTTGTGACGTCACAGTTGCCAATTCAGATCACAAAAATGCCAATTCAGACCACACAGTTGCCAATTAAGATTTCAGATCACTCTCTGTTTCTGAATACGTGACAGTCAACATTACAATGAAGTCAGTTAGCCAACGTTTTCGCACGAAACAAATCACGGCTGCACGGTGGTCTCCCACGTGTGCAGCCGTTAAGCTTTACTGTTTTAAGACAGTGACCTTTCTTTGGTAAACCACAGTGGACAAAATGTCGGAGAGAGGCAGTTAACAATGTTTTGCGGTCTCTAGAAACTTGCAAAATGCTAAAAATTATATAAAAATATCAGAATCAGTGATACCACACCAAACTCTGTTTCAACATGAACATTGCTATGTGTAACATCTAACATGAAAAACTCTTCACACAAAAAGTGACAAACGTCATATTTGGTTTTGAAATCTCTCCAAATACAAACCCTAAGAGAAAAATGTGAAGGGGACATAGCATATTATGCATATTATGTCCCCCCCGTCTGAAAAAGTGGGGGGTACGCGTCCCCCGTGTCTCCCACCCAATTACGCCCATGTGTATAAGACAATCTGTTTACTATCAAAACGACCTAGGCATTTTATCGAACGGCATGCACTCGGTGACCCTGGAAACTGAGGGCATCACCCATCTGCTCCTGTGCAGATGGGGCAGCGGGGACGGTGGTGACCTCTTTCAGTAAGGGCATTTGGTAATTTATGTCAACTTCAAAAAATTTGTCGTAGCGTTTCATGCAACTCCACGAACCAAAATCGTTTAGCTATTTTTGTAGCTGGAAATCGTGCAGGACATGTCAAAATGATAACCATTTCCAAAAATGGTTCAATAAAGCTATCTACTCTTCGAAACAACAAGGTTAAAATTGTTACATAACAAACAACAACCGTTCTTTGAACGTAACAAATTTCACTAGCACGAAGAAAACGACCTTATATATTCTCAATAACGTATCGATTGCAAGTAGTGGAAGCGTGAACATCAACTATTCCTGTCGAAATCTGTAAAATATTTAGTTTTGGAAACACTGCAATCCTAGTGGTAAAATGCGGAAATGTCTCTTGCGGTTACCCCAGACATAACATGATGTGAAATAGAATAGAGGATGTTGGTCTGCTGATGATTAGCAGTCGACGTTTCTAGCTCTGGCAAGAACGAGGTGACTCACCATTACAAGCTACGCCTTCCACAATTGCAATCACTCCATATTGGGATATGCCACAAGAAACTAATCTGACGCATCATGCCTACAAGCCAGAACCCTTCATCGCACTACATTAAAAACAGTCCAACGTTTTCAAAAATTTGTATGTGTAGGAGCAATTTATTGTGAAAAAATGCAGGTGCTTAATGGAATATAATCTAGGTATTTCAGAATAACTCCAACAGCAGTTTTGTTCTTCGCGTAACTTCTGCTCGCTGTGAAAATTTACGACTTGCAGCAGTTTGAGAAACACGGTCAAGAGCAAATTATGATGTAACAAGTATGTAGGCTACAGTATAAAAAGCAACTATGAACAGAGAACAGGAAATACATTTGCAAGACCATGAATGTAACCAAGTAAGAAAAAGAAAGCAATTGGTGTTTCTCCTCAACTCTTTTTACTTCCAACTCTTAGTGGTGCATTCAAAATTTCCCATGTCCGCCTGCACTTTCACCATTTCAGCGTACCAGCATGCACTCGTTGTGTTAGCGATTGCTGGCATACCGAGAGTAATACGCACTCATAGAAATACTATCGGCAAAGGCAATTTATGAGATTATCGTTGACACGTGAGTCTATGATGTGTCTGTGTTGGGAGAAAACGTAATACGGCGCTTTGCCCACGCAATGCCAAAAGCTTTTTCGTCCAGCGGCATAGTGTGCTGCTAAGTTTTGATACTTTACACATCAAGTCCCGCAAAGCCGAAATTTTGGCTATATTGGCTGGAACATAACCGGCCATAACTCGCCAGCCAATAGAGGTACGGAGAGCTGTTCAAACCCTCTGAAGATACGGAAAGTCTTGCAGTTTCATTTTTTTAAAATGGGAAGTTTTGAGTTTGAACTTCTTTGAGGAGGACGAAACACCTGGGGCAAGCGGTGATGGATTTACGCATAGGCCATGGCCTAGGGTCCCGCGTTTGTGGGGGCCCCGCGCAACTCCGTGCTATGACGACTCATTACTGAAATTTGGGAAACTGCGCAGAGGCATTACTTCACAATTTACTTTGAAACGAGCGAAAATGCAAATGTCAAAGCTTTACCAGAATAGCAAAATCACGATAATCTTGTTTGTTACGCAATATACGAATGACAATACTGCTTTTCATTGGAGTTCTGCAGTGTCTGCGTCCGGCAATCGTGCGTTAGAATCTGATGTTGCGTCATACTACTGTATATCGAGAAAACTTATTGATAACTTCGTTTGCCTGAAGACACGAAAAAAAACTTTGTGATAGACCAGTGGTTCTAAAAGTGGGCGAAATTACCCCCTTGGGATCGATTTTGAGGGGGATGAACAAAACAAAGGTAGGGGACGAACAAAACAAAGGGGGCGAAAGGGGAAAAACAACACAGAGGGGGCCAAAACGCTCAACCACTACCGCTAATCGATCATGAGTTAACTTCGGCTGTGGCATTAATGCTCTCAAAGCAAAGAAACCACTTGTTTATTCATAAGCGAGGTGATCTACGACTGTACCTCACTAAATGTCTCCCAATATTTCAAAGCTTTGTGAAGGCCGCCAAGCACATCCATCACACTGAACTGGGGACCATGGTATGTATCGATTTCTTTAAAAAAGTTCTTCAAAAATACTACCATCTGTTTGCTTTATCAGGCTTTGGGGCGACAACTGTGTATCGAGAGTGAAAATGGGGCGATGGAACAAAAAAGTTTGAGAAACACAGTAGACAGACTGCGAGTTGTTGGATATGTTGGTGGCAAACATTTGGTATCAGTTGATGCAGATTATTGTATACTTGCCCTCTTCATGGATACAACTGCTTGTGAGGGCTACCTGCAGTAATGGTTTCCAATGTGCTTTACAGAAAGACTTAGAGCAGTGGTGTAGCCAGACATTTTGATTGGGGTGATCAAAAGCACGGATGCCTCGCTTTGCTCATGAATTTAAAGAAATATTCATAAAGTGACATCATTTTGCTATAATGGCCCGCGCGTCTTCCTGGGCTACGCCCCTGTCTTACAGTATACCTTGTTGTTCTATATAGTGTTTTATAGCAAAGGTAGAGTTTTAAAGCTTAATAAAATTTCCTTATTTAATTTATCCGTGTTGTGTTTCACTTGTCAAAGTTTTTGTAGCAGTAAATCATTTAACCACTTCTGAAATACTAAAGCCTTTAGTTCAATGCAGCACAGTGATCTCTAACAGGGTCGATTACACTGTTTCTAAAATATGTGAGCCTTAGTAGGCAAATTCGTAGCGTGTTTGGTGAGGATCCTACCTTTAGTTGTTTCCAACTAGATTACCAGAATACCGAGCTTGCTTGTTGAAGCTCGAGATATGTTAGTTAAATCAGCTAGAACAGTTTATTGTGAGCTTTACTTGGAAACGCGTGTCTACACTGGGCTTATTTCATACGCTTAGGGTGTTGCGAAAATACTTTGTTGTGGAGAACTTATCTTCGTGCTGTTTGCCATCAGCCTGTAGCACAGAGCAGGAATTCAAAATTTTCTGTGAATTTTAGTACAGCACAGAAATTTACGTTTGCCATACAATATTCATATGTATAAAGTATGTACTTTCCACGATGGGTGTAAGCAAGGAATCGATCAGCAAATTTTTAATAGGAAATCGATTTCACGTTAAATTACGCATCCTCAGTCCTGAAAATTGCAAGCAAAGCTTACAGGTGAAAAGTTGAAAGGCTGAAGTAACAGCAGAGAAAAAACAAACTCAAGACTACAATTAAAATTTCGTAATACAAGCTCATAAATCATAACATCTTAACAAACTGACTGACGTCAAGAATACTAGTGGTGACAAAAAAAACTGACTCGTGAAATAAGTGTTTACTCAAACATTAAAAAGACGTTTACTCAAATAAATAAATGACTGAAACATCTAACTAGTTGATGCTAATGGCTGAAAAATTTCTCCAATTAAAACTAACTCTTGGTGAAATGACTAACAACGGTAGAGAAAAATAGTACGCCATGTGCGGGCAGTAAGTCTCTGGGGTACGCATTTAAACCTGCCACGAGTTCGCTTTAAAAGCTGCGGTGGGAGTAAGCAAGCTGTGTTGAGAGAAAAAAACTATCGCACAAAGCGGAAGACAACATCGGATT
>Ga0210059_1004297_pt1 | contig 22951 bp, 16 predicted proteins | sample Ectturendosymbi2_FD_188042 | JGI IMG/M metagenome (GOLD analysis project Ga0210059, IMG submission 188042) | Ecteinascidia turbinata endosymbiont from Florida, USA - Sample 2 (SPAdes) (version 2) | ecosystem: Host-associated > Tunicates > Ascidians > Unclassified | place: Key West, Florida...
CACAAAAGATCTTCTGCTCCATCGACCAAGGCATCATTAGACTATTTTTTGTTTAATATATAGAAAGGTTAACTATTTCCCTATGACAATCTGGAAAGAGAAAAATGAATAAGGTCATCGATAAAGGTTTTAGAAGCTGCCGCTTTGTTTCAACAATTGTGAAACACCCTGTAGTACGTGAACTGAACGACTAAATATGCTTGGGATGTGAACAGCTTCACAAAGCGTGCAAATACCGTAAATGATTTTCTGTTATTGCATTATTATGCAAATGATCTTCTGTTATCGCCGGAAATGATTTTCTGCCATTGCACAGCAACATCTGGCATTAGTCAGTAAGCTCGAACCGGTTACGTCACAGTGCTGTGTGGTTTGTGATATTTGCTTTTGGATGCTCCACGCTATGGATTCAGTGGCATACTGTTCTTCGCCTACACAAGCCGCGGCCAGGCCATTTTGATGATGCGATGCATTTACTTGATAGTCATATTTTACGTACATTTGGTAAGCATTGATAGCTTTACACGTGGTTCATGCCTCACTGGTTCGTATAACTTTGCCAAGATCTATCAGCAGCAGGAATACAGGCAAACAAAAAGCATTGTGGATCGTCATGCTAGCCACTGAATAGTTTTTCAGCATTCTTGCCATAGACAGCGTTCGCATGCACTGCACTGCACATGCGCAACCGAAAAAAAAACAGCCGATAGCAACATGCTGCACAAAATTGACAATAAAAGTACTGTTCACTCATAAAGACCAGGTAATTTTAGCTTCTGTCCCTTGTCGGTGTATTACCGATGTCGCGTGTTTAAGCAAAAATGAAAGAAAAAAACACGCTGATTATAGTCGCGGTTGTTCGTAAACTATCGATGTCTTGTAACTTTCTTGCCACGCACGTCGCGCAGTTTGCTGCAAACGGCTCGCTTACCCGGCCTCAATCAATATTTCTCGGCGGATCGGGGAGGCTGAAGCTTGATAAAAAAAGTACATCGCTTTTCTTTATTATCACTTTTAAATTGATTGTCGTTCGTTCGGTTTGAATTATTCATGCAAGCGTACGGTTTTCGCCGCGCAATGCGTTCCACGACTGCGCTCTCAGTCTCGACGTGAACGTAGCGGAGAAAGATGAATGCATTGAAAAGCAGTCTTGGTCGCTTTTCCTTCATTAAATTTTGAGACGCACTTGACACTGCCAGCTTCAAACTGAGTTCACTTAACTTAGTACAATCTTTGTGAAAACATCGGGTTTACCAGATATTCAACGTTTTTTCGCTTATTTGAGATACCTTCTTCAATTGCTGCCTTAGTGCTTAATTTATTATTGTAGGTACTGTGTAACTTCATACCGGTTTTCAGTGGCGCGGAGCTTATAATGCATAAATGAGATTCCGAGCCGACAGTGATCCTGGCTCAGTGGTTTTATTAAACGGTTTCAGCAATGCCGCAACTTGCGTTGTCACTTCTCGCGTAGAATAGGAATTATCAAACCTAAGGTCGCAGCTTTTTAATTGATGCCATTCTTTGAAGCGTAGAATAGTATTTACAGATAAATAGTCGAGGCAAGCACGTCGAAAGCATGCTATATGGCAAGGGTGGGCAATTAACGTCCCGCGGGCCACATGTTGCCCGCCACTGCGTTTTCAGTAGCCCGCAGAAGCATTGAGATCAAATCTGACATAAACTTGGAGGCGTGGACGAAGATCTTAACAAACTCATTCCTAATTTCAAATAACGTGTTTAAAATTGCATTGGGGTTGCATTAGTCTCATTGTATTGCTTGTGCTGGATAAAGTGCATTTGCACAAGAACAATGAATAATGCCTTTTCTGTGCACCATTACTGTTTATTTTTGTTTTTTTATTTTACGATCAAATTAGAAGCCACGGACCTCCGCTAAACGCGGCCTTTTCAAGGTGGCCCCCGAGCAAAATCAAAATCCCTCCCACGTATGGCATTTAGCGCATATTCAATGTTTGCATATACATCACTACTTTACACAACACTACCGTCATGTTGACATCAAGATTTACCTGAAAATCAACTTGCCTAATGAACGAGTGCATCTCTCAGAATTGATGTTAATTTAACTGGTAATGTTGGTGAAAAATGAGTAGTTGCAGCTGCAAGCATGGCATTTGGTTTCAATTCGTGTTTGTGTCTGAAATCGCGATCAAGATGTTTAATTAAAATTGAGTTGTTATGAAAAATATCTATCCAGCAGAACAGCTTATTAAAGCCTTTTGAATGTATTTATCGAAAGGAAGAGTGTCTAAGTCCGAAACATTTTGAACTGATTACTTTGGTGTGAGGCAGTGGTGAAGTCTCCAGAAGCGTCTCGAAACCTTTCTTACGAATCTCCGTCTGAAAAAGTTACAGTGCTTGATCCCGAAAGCTACAGGTGTCAACCTCGAGCCATTGAATGTTCCATCATTATAACGTGGGAAAGCTTCCCTAATTCAAGCACCGTCTGTCGTATTTGCGGAAAAAGAAACACCACAAAAGGCAAAAATGCCAGAAATTCGACAAATGACAGCTGGTATGAAAATCATATTTTTGAAAAATCTATGAAAAATTTTGGCGAACCTGACAAATTTTCAATCAGGTCTCGGTCTCGAACATTGCGGTCTCGTTTCCGGGTTTTTGACGAAGTCCGTTCTCTTAGCCTAACAGGTCGTGGTCTTGGAAGTTACGGTGTCGACAGCATCACTGTTGTGAAGTGCAGTTTTTTTCTGTGCGCAAGATATGCTTAAATTTATGTGGCGACCAAATGAAAAGCATTTGTTAATGCTTGGTTTCAATATATCTATGTGAATCTTTGATATAGTTGAAGTAGATAAACACCCGCTGCAGCGTCAGTTACAGGTGAATTGAAATAGCTATACTTTGTTTTCTAAACTACTCGTATTTTACTGGCTTGCATTTTGAAAATGTTTGCCGCTGGGAGAAATTGGTCTCACGTTTACTGAATGACACCTGGTTAAATAGGGAAGTTGCTAAGGTTTCGGGCGATGGGGCACTAATTCGATTCTTTTGCCGTTTTTCCGAAAACGTTTGGATAGCTTAAGCCGATTTAATTTTATTAGGTAAAGCAATTTGCATTCAACCGGAATCCGCTCAGCGACCGTTTTTCAAAGACGACGCTGTTGATCAGCGAGTCGTTTTTCCGGACTCGTAAATCTAATCTGATCAGCCGATTTGTCTTTGAGGTGCGGTTGCAACGCATCTGGATCAAAACACAAAAACCCTTTCAAGTTAAGGCGCGAAAATAATTCCACCAGGATGCCACGCACTTAGCGTGTCTCGAGCTGTAACTTGCGCAGCGCAATCTTGTTTGTGACCGCTTTGACGCTCGCACAGCGCCTAATGCCTTTTGAGTTGACCCGTATCTCTTGGTGTGCGTGTGAGTTGCAGTGTCGAGATGCAGCTTTACGTAGGTGTTAGGAATGGCTGCGTTCCTATTCGATCTAATGCAGTTGTCGGAGCAACATTGTTAGACTGTTATAAAAGATAGATCAAGCCATCACGCGCAAACCTTTGAAAGGTGTTTTGACGGCTTACTCGAATATATATTGGCAATAACGAGCAATCTCTCTGGCCATCGTGCAATGCTTATCGACCGAATCACTAATTTCAGAAGGTCGAGTAGTTTTTGGTTTTCAAATAGAGTGTTGTCAACCGATTCTAAACCTCAAATATAAAAAAAAAATTGGTCGATCAGAAAGATGGGAGCGGAAAATTGCTGACACCGCTGTGGCACATGTTCATTCTCTGACAACAGCAGAGCCGTTACGTGTTGTTTTAAGTGCTGCGTGGATTAACTTATTTTCATTCCTGCTACACATTCCTTTTTTGTCTGAAATATTTCAGAGCACCATTTCAGTTCACCATGGACAATTGTATATTTAAGAACACGTAATCGTCATTCTCAATTGTCAAGAACAACGGTAGCAGTTGCACAGTAGTGAACAACAAAAATGTGAAAACAAGATTACCGTAAATGAGCGAGTGTTCCAGCGTCGTGAACGAAATTATAGTTTTAGGCTATAATTAGTAGAATTTTTTGAACATAGTGCAGAAGCTCCGTAAGTTTAAATGTCGTCTTCGTTCGTCACTTCGAAGTCATGTTGAAGACATTTCCATGTTGCGGCTTTTGAGACTTGTGCGTTTGTCTAAACTTCGCGATACGTTACAGAGGAATTGGTGTGGACTCTACTTTGAGCCAAAGCACAGGTTTGTGAACTGATGTAAAAGCGCAAAGCTTGTGGTGCGTGTTCGTGTTCTTGACAAGCAGCAGAGTTGTGGGCGGGAAGCAAGCAAGAAAGCGCTGAGCCGGAAACACCGAGTGCTGCAATGATGCTAACGTCACCAACGCCCTCACCAACGAATGAGCTAAAGTTTCTCTCCGGTTCTCTTAGTGAACAGTCACATTTCAAGCAATCCTGCCTTTCCACTTCGCTGCCAATACCTTCTCTTTCCCCAACACGAAGGAAAATGTTTTTTTTCGAAAATTAGCTCCACTGTGTTCAGCTCAGCATGACAAGTTAGCGTTTAATAAATGCTTGTACACGCCTGTAACCGCATTCCTGCAGCTTCTCGAGACTTCAGGTCGCATATGGTTACGATGTTTTGTAGTATTCAGACGTACTATATCCTAATACTCTTCGAAGTGCTTTATCGAAGTATGTTGCAAACATGAATATTTGTTCGAAAAAACATTATGCCGAGCTCATTGGGTGTTACTAAGGTCAGTTAGAACATTTGAGGTTGGTAGGTACAATTATACATACCGTTTACCATTAACTCTACATAGCCTCGGGCGATGGAAAAGAAAAAGCGCTTTGAAATTTAAAAATCAATTCTGTTTCAAGCCAATTCGCAGACAGTCCCGTCTTCATGCAATTTGTAGAAAAGCCGTGTAACCTTCCTTTTTCTGTTGTCGGTCGGTTATAACACGCCACAATTAGCAGTTGAATGTTCTCCAGCCTTCTGTATTTTGTCGTAGTCAAGTCTTGTATTGTGCGCTTCGAAGTAACTTTTCCTGCGATGCATGTATCAGTGTTTTGGACAAAGCGAAGGATGCTGCTTTGATGGCTACCAGGCTGAACTTGTGTCGTTTGCGTCATTAAATCTGCCTCATTTATCGTCGTCAAAGTAATGGTGCCTGATTTCTTTAGAAACTTTCCGTGAAAAACACTTGAAACAATTGAGAATGCACTCGAGTGCAGATTTCGTACTTGTTGGCGGATTCGCTGCTAAAAATAAAGTGAGTCTGTGAATGAAACTGAAAAACGACCTCTGGGTGATAAGCGTTTTCAAAATTTGTGATGAAGAATTTCCACGTAAATCGATCAAAATATACAGACGTCATTACCTGCCACATGTTTTCTTCACTCTTTCCAAATGGTCTGCCAACGCGTTGTCATCGATCTTATATTTGTTGGTGCGTTGTGTCTGGAGCTTCGGAGCCCGTGGTTAAATGTGTATTGCACATCCTTCCATTGTACGCATTTGGAACTGCGCTTTTTGGATTCAGAAAAATTTGCGATAATTCTTTAATCGATATCTTCGGAACCATTTTTTTGATTTTACCGCACGCTCCAAACCTTTATTGGGTGGTAACTGCTACCTTAAAAGTCGTTTTTGCTGCTAGTTCTTTGCCGCCACATTTCTCTATAGAAGCAGCTGAGCAACGTTAAACAGCCATCAAAATAAAAAATTCGTTGATCTTATCGAGGTCAAACGCGGCAATGAGAAAATCACTGTCAAAAAGCGGTTTTCTGTCGCTTGCTAATCTCCACAGTGAAGTTCATGCACTACTTGTGCGACCACTGAGCAAGTTTCCATACTTTGCAAAATGATTTTGGGTTTTTTAATATGTCGCGGCTGCACATGTTGATTAGAATGACTTTAAGCCGGATGCAAAAAATTGTGACTTGGTTATTTTCGGTAGTGTGCTTATCGCTCTTACGTAATTTTGTTCTTAATGTCGCTGTCACTCACTACCGGTTTGCATTTGATATGGTTAAATGGTTGATTTTGCGTGGAAACCAAATGCTACCATTTTGATGCTTACATAAGTCCTAACAAGTTTTTCGTGGTGAGTTCTGACGCGCTTGAAACCTCAACAGTGACGAATTCGGGCCGAGCTTTTGTTCTCTTTCACAAACGTTTGACGTCTCGTTCAACCTGGTCCAGTGTTCCTAGTCAGATAGGAGAGCGACTGTGAACCTTCTAAATGGAATATGGCTGGCTAAATACCGCAGCTGGCTGTTTTCGCAAGCATTTAAGCGCTCCGTCGATTCACGCCTAATAGGTTGCAATTGACTTCAGCATTTTTTGGGGGCTTCAGCACTCGAGCAGCATTTCTTGATGTAAAAAACCAAACCATCTTTTTCTTTCTGGACTGTAGCAGTTACCTTTTTTTGTGTCGTTTTCGTTGTTTCATCAATTGCCATGACCATTTCCGTAATACTTCATTGATGTTCTAGCCCAGGGGTCTCCAAACTACTGCCCGCGGGCCATATCCGGCCCGCGAAGACATTGTATCAATATTTGAAGAATAATATTTTTACGAACATTTGTTGATTTGATAGAATGTGACATAACACAAAACAATCATATTACGTAAGATGTCTGGCCCTCGAACTGTCGTGTAAAAGCTTATGCGACCCTCTGACAATAAAGTTTGGAGACCCCTGGTCTAGTCCAAGGCTGCCCAAACCGCGGGCCGCATGCGTCCCGCGAGGTTGTTTTAAGTGGCCCGCGATGTAATAAGTTCGTAAGCAGACTTTGAATTTTTAGTATTTTTTTATAGGCTCAAGCATATTTGGCATCAAAACACACCAAAATTATACCTGTTGTTTCTGTTATGGGCCTACCACCCAAAAACTTGTATAACAAACGCTTCGAAAATATATCACTTTTTAGATGTGGTTTACATCCGTACAAGCTGGCAACACTGCGGGCATGCAGCTATAGCAGTGTTGCCACTCTGCTGTTACGGAAAAGTACTAGATTTCATGATAAAAAAAACACTAGATTATAAATATGTGACAAATTTGTCAGATTATAAGAAAATTGGTGTTTCTTTCAAGAACAGGCGGGTGTTTGATGAACATTGTATACAGTATTTGTTTATTTGATTCAGACCGGATGGTCCATAGAAAGAAGACACACACATGCAAACGATTATTCTTTTACCCCTTAAAATCTTTCAATATGCCTTGAAGTGCAACACCTTCACACATGGTAAATTACCACACGGGGAAAAAGACCATACTGAGTTTTATTACTAAACGCTATTGATTAGTCTTCTAAGTAATTCAATGGAAGTTAGCTGCAAAAGCAAAAAGGCAAACTTACACATAATGAAAATGGCCAGAAAAAGCATTGCAATGCAAACAAAGACATTGCACAACTTATTGCAAACATGAAACAAAGAAAGGGGGAGATAGCACTAGCAGCACGCTTGTGTTTGTTTGTATAGGTCACTGAAACTTTCAACAGACGACCACAGTGACTTCGTAGCGGTTTAGCACAAAATAGATTATATGCTCTTTTGTAATCAAATAGCACAAAATCAAAAAGTCTCAATTACAGTGACAATTACACAAATTGTGTAGATGATTACATTCCGCTCACTCATAAAAAAACACTAGATAACTATGAAAAACCACTAGAACACTAGATAAAATGCAAAAACACTAGATCTAGTGGAAAAACACTAGGAGTTGCACCACTGAACTATAGGACTAATCATCACCTCGTGTTATCACATGAAACTGATCAAAATCAAGCGATGAAACTGATCGAATTTGTTTCGTCACAATAGCTTATTATTACGTCACAAAAATCATTGTGACCCGCAATAAATTTCCCTATGTGAAAGTGGCTCGCAACACTAAAAGGTTGGGCAGAGTCCGTGGTTTTACTTGTGCAGCGGTCCGTCCTGTAAAACCTATTCTTCCGCAGCTAAGATGAAAAAATAAGTATTTGCATTTCAATTTAAATGACATCGTTGAGGTTTGCAATGCCCACACCTAGTGATTTCACCATCTTGCCGCCACAAAAGGTAGTAGGTGAAATTTTTTTGTGCCGGATACCGGTTAGTGGTGCGATAAAATCGTCGTCAAAGTCATTTTTACTCGTACATTAGAAATCGGGATCCTCATTTCTGGTGTTTTCGCTCCAGCTTCAAGCCAATTGTGTTGAACACTACCATGGTATTTAGGTGTTTTACGTCAGTGTTTATATGTTTTTTTGAAAGCGTCAATAGTTTTATTGGTGAGTACTGAATTTTGAAGTCTACCCGAATTGCCGTATTGATGGAATGCTTGTGGGCAATGAAAAACGGCTACCGGTACATATTTTTCAGTAAAACTCGTCATTCTTGTTGTCAGAAGCTGGCATCTGTGTCGTTTCCAGATTTATAGGTTTAAATCACCAAGACAGAGCTTGCTAGGCCACCGTTGAAGATTTGATCGTTAAAAATAATTGTTTCTCATCACTTTTGTTTCGTCGCAGCGATCCATTGCGTAGGCTACCCTTGGACGAAATAGTTAACCATCCGTGGCTGGCTAACGCGAAGTCCCTGCAGCGAGCCCGACGAAACTCTCTTCCCATATTGCAACGGAGCAGCATATCTGACGAACTTCATCACCGTGTTATGAAAACGATGATTCGGGGTAAGTTTTGATGGACGAACTCGCTCTGGGGATTCTGCTTTTTTTCGTATGTTCCCCTGTCCACTAAAAGCCCGTGCCGGCATTAGGCATCGGTTTGTGTTAGACTATACACAGAAGGAACCCAAGCTTTTTTGTATACGACTGCCAACAGCTGTTACCTGTCTTAATCGTATGTCTGTCTGACCTCAGTCAGAATTGTCGTTAGTGTTTCGAGAAGACTTACTTTCAAGTGCCTTGTTTGTACTTGAATTGTAAACCTGTAAAGCTTTGCTTTTAAAACGCTTTCTATCTGTCGTCAACAATTCCCGGAAAGACGGTCTTTGGATCGTGTATAGCAAAAGCCAACGTCGGCCAATCACGTACGAACCCTTCTGTGGGTGGGTTACTCATTGGCGACGGCATCGCGTTTGTTCGAACGGTGTACGCTGGTATTACGCTACATGCGCTTAACTTTATGCTCCATTTGCAAAACAAACGCCTTGTTTAAAGCACCATCTTTACTTCAGAACGACAGTGTAATACAAGTCCACACGACCGCGTACACCGCCACGTAGTCGTACATTGACTGTCACTGATCGTTATGTTTGGCCTGTAGATGAGCTAATGACTCCTGTTAAAACAAAAATGTGCGATCTGCGCTTCCAGGTACTAAACTTTCCACCTGCTGTTAAAGTAACGACGAAGAAACGCAGTAAATTTTAGGAAATTTTGGAAAAGCAAATAGTTGTAAAAACTTCCCAATCTGAAACCTAAATAATGGTGAATGCCAGAACAGTGTCCTGCAATTTCTTAATTATCAGAAGTGGAACGGGCAATTATATTCGTATTGAATCCATTGCCCCTTTCCAAAAACTTCTTTGTTTTCGTTCGCAAAAGTACACTTATGTTGGTTGAAGTGCTATAAGGGCACACATGCGAAAAAACGCGATATCGCCCGCGTTACTGTATCAACGACTATTCATCATGGAACAGATTTGAAGTGCATTGAATTTCAAGTTCACAACGGTTTTATTTTTGCCATTTCACAAAAAGTTAGAAGCTACAGGTGTCAGTTCAGAAAGGTTATCAAACGACTGGTACTTAGCGAATTTAGTTATGGGCTTAGGCAACCAACTACTGGTATTGTCCTTTATTGAACCTCACTCGGTGAATAAAATATAATTTTCAAAGCTATGTTAAAGTACCTAGTGCTGATAGGAAGTACGTTGCCGATATTCGTCGTTGCGCTTCCAACAAGCTTACCAGATAATCTCTCACGTAACACTTGCATACAGTGAGCTGTTGCATTCTCGTAACTGTCGTCTACGAGTGCAGTACGGGTCATCGAATTTTTGCAACCCGGCTGTGTTGTGACTTTAAGTGTTCCCTACGTGATACAAGCTTCAGGCAAAGGTTGCTTATATCTTCATTTCAATTTAGCTTCATACACATGGTGGAACGTTTGTGCATGTTGTGGTGCATCGGATTTCTGACAGGCCACGTTGTCAGGAATTCTACATTTCGTTGTGAAAACATCTTTGTTTAATAATGGGAGAGTTTTCAGCAAGCTTTAAAAGAACTTTACGCCGGAAAGCACTGGTGGCTTCTTATTGATAAATTGAATTTTGAAACCGTGCTCTGTTATGTGTTTTTGTTTTCCATGCACATCGACTGCTATATCATACTGTGATACTGGGTTAGTCGTGGTGAGCTCATGAATCGGACATACCTCACAACACTGATCCTTGAATGTCTTGGGTTCCTCTCACTGTCATTTTGAACATCCTCTGCGCAAGGCTATGCCAAAGCTCACTGGCACTGGCCAGTTCTGTAGAGATGAACGGTTATACAATTGTATTCAAAAGGCTCAGCGACAATGTAAATTTAAATGTGCTTGGTGTGGAAAGAATTACGCAAAGATGTAGTGACAAACAAAATTTTAATTTGTTTGTGTTTATTAGTTCTTTAAGATTCTTCAATTTAATTCGCAATCGCCGTACACGCTGTTTTTTGATAAAGATACTTGAGTTGTGCTTCAAAACTGAGCTTGATGTTTTCGATTCAGTGGGTGATTAACACCCACTAATGCAGGCGCATTTGCTTTCTGCCAAAGTTTCCCGCTGAGCGTTGACAAGCAGGCCGAGAAGTTCGTTTTTCTGCGCGTTGTTTCATTCAGATAACCCAAGAGCTGATATCACCTTGATGATTTTCATAGTTGGATCGCATTGTTGTTTCGTCACTGCTTCGTGTTACGACCGCACGCGTCACGTTCTGGTTTTTGTGCGCAGCTGAAATTGGCACAGAAGAAGAGATTTTAATCGCGCTCAAAGAAGACAGGTACGATCGCATCACGTCAACTTACTTCCTGCTGGCTGAGCGCGAACTGCAAGATAGCGAAAATGGGAGCTCCAATGCTAACAGCAGCGACGACGACATTTCGGACGATAACGATTGCGAAAGCAAGAACGCGGTCAGTGACGCGCGACCGATTCCGAACAAGCTGCGTCCGATGTACCCGGACAAGCAGACCACGCGCGGTACGGCAGCGTTTCTGTCCATATCGCCGCCTTGCAACCAAGCCGCTCTGCTACCACCTACCTCCGCCGTTCCCTCCTCTTCTGCCACCACGCTGGAGGTGTCCCGGCACCGGACGCGAAGCTCAAGTTCGGAAGAGTCCAATTCGTCCCTGTCGACGTCGGTCGAAAGGAAATCAAGTTCCTACATTCGCGAGCATCTAACAATCACCCCCCGGCACGGCTTCAGTGTCGCTCACGGTGGCATCAACGCCTTGCTCGAAGAGGAAGAACGGAGCAGATCGCAGACGACCACCGACGAGGAGAACGACCTCAGCGACGACATTGGAAACATGGTCAATCCGTCGCTTCTGGCCACACAGTAAGTATGCGACTGGGAAATGAGAGATAAAAATACTAGAAGTTGACACTTTGCAGTGTGATTTGTCAGTAAATTACACAAAAAGAGGTATTCGTTCCACATGGCATGATGTTTCGTCTTGTTGGCAACTGATGCGTTTTGATTTGGAAGGTTGCAACGATCGCTTCAACTCAAGCGATTCAAAAAACGCAAAAGCGCTCCGGTCCTAAACGAAATTTGCGAAGAGACCGAACTGGAAAACGACCTCAGCGAGGATTCTGCTTCTCGCGCAACCGGACACCACCACTCGAAAGTTCGTCACTCCATCTCTTCATCTTCTCCCACCAGTCACATCCACCACTCTCATGGCAAAACGAAAGATAAAAGCGCTGGTGACGGCAAGACTTCTACGAGCATCACCACCAGGCCAGGTGCGTATCCTTTGTTACAGGGTGTTAAATTTTTGCACACGAATATCTTTTTTCCTCCGTTTCGCTTATTTGCACGGAAGAATCTTTGCTTTTGTTTGAATATGAATATCTATTTTTATCAGGGTTAGAATATGGCTTTGGTTTGTCTAGGGAGACATCCCGTTCTATTGAAAAACTGTGCTCGCTACCGTCTTGCTGGCATTCACGCTGATTGCGAGCTAAGTGTGCGGCGTGACCTTTTCTCAGCGGAATACGCACTTTTGGTCAAGTGGTACTGTCCACAATAAAAGAGCTTCAGAGTCCCAATTTACTACTGTGCAAGCCTCAGCGCAGTGCTGACGAATAGCGAAGCTTCTTAGCTGTTACTTGACAACAAATTTAAACCCGAAACTTCTTAAAACTCTGGCTTTCTTCAGCATAATTGCCTAGTTTAGTTATGCAAAAATATGAAATGCTTGGGAGTGTACGGTTTTCGTAAAGGGAACTTGATTTGTCTTTTAGTCATTCAGTTCTGAATAGTTTCAAAACTGTTGATAAATGTCTTGTCAAAGCAGGTGGTCAACAAAGCCAGAAAACGGTCATTTCTATAGTGTTGCCGCTTAGTCCACGTTATTATTTCATCCTTTCCTGCTGCAGCTGGCCGTCTGCAAATCTTTTGGAATCATCGTCAGACGCGAAATTAGTCATTCCTCAGAGTCGCAATGTAATTTTTTCATAACATGGCAAAATATCTTGTTTGCAAAAGTTGAAGACGAGCTTGCTAGCGTTACGTGCCTTGCACTCGTCACTGAATGGGGCGGCAGAAGGGCTGAACTGAACGGGCAGCTTCGCTGCGTCCTCGTTTTGGTTTACGATGATGCTTTTTGCGTACAGCCACCTGTGGCGTGACGTGACGCAATGTTTTTGCCGTCTGCCTTGAACGCAATGGCATGGCTGCGACTCACTACTGCTTCGTAATAAATTGATTGCGTTTACTTGAAAGATTCTTTGGGAGCTCGCGCGACTCCGAGTCGCGTTTAGAGACGAGACGAGCAAGGCAAGCGGCGCGCTCACAGTAATTTCTGCATTGCTCGCACAGCACACGTACCGAACCGCTGCTGCCGGCGATTTAGAAGCTTGCACTGTGCTGTGGTTATTTTCGGCTCGCGCGCGCTTTGTGACAAGGTTAGCTCGGAGGAAGTGATTTGCTGAACAACTCTATTATAAGAACGGAGCAGTCGCTGATTGAGTTGCGCGCGTTGGTGCACTTCACTGTTCGCTTAGAAGGAAGTGTGCGCCAGAAGGCGATCGAATTAAAACAGCTCGAAAGTACAGCTTTTTTTGTCAGAATGCGTCACATCAGCTGTCGACTATTAATTATACCCCAAAACCTGCTTCACGATTCTTCTGTTTTGTTTGTGAGAACTTTTCTATGCAATCAAGCATTTCGCGCTTGGCGTTCGTTTGCTTATGGCGCAGGTACAAAGAAAGTCCTTGTCAAGCAACAAAACTAATAATTAATAATCGAAATTATTTCTGTTCGCAGGACGACCACTTCGCCGGCGCCGCTCGCAGAAGTCAAGCAGTTCCGAGACAAGCGACGACGACAGCGGAAGCCGGCGCCAGAGCAGCACCAATCTTAGTGGCGCTGTTGATGCCATATTGTTTCGGCGTCGCAGCGACCGCAAAGATGACCAGGACGGGGACGGAGACGCTGGACCTGGACGTCTCGCCGGCCGATCACAGGTCGACGACTCGCTCAGCGCCGCCGGCAACACAGCGGATGCGCAGAAAGAGATCGAAGATGAAGACACTGACGCGCCTAGAAACGGAAGCGACGCCAGCGGCGGCAACGATTGCGCTTGGCGTGCGCCGCTCCTGAACAACGCTAATCAACCGGCGACGGTTTTCCGAAAGACTTTAAAGACTTCTGACGGAAGTTGCAACAAGATCGTGAACGTTTTCGGTGTCCGGAGCAAAAGCGCCGAATCGCACACATCCTCGTCGATCATCACGGGCAGCAGGAGCAGCAGCAGCGCGCGCAGCAGCTGCAGTAGCTTGTGCTCGAGTCATCGGCTGCGACCGCTCAAGCGGGCTGGGCCCTGGTCGCAACGAAACAGCAGCTCAACGCGTTCGGACACCGGGCTCGTGCTTCGCTACCAGAAAAACAACGTGGCGGTCAGGTGCGCTTGTCCTTCGTCGTCATCGGCCAAGATATCGCGGTCGTCGTCGTCCTCGTCATTCTCGTCTCTCCCGCCAGCCGGAAGCAGCTTGCGCGTTTCAAACAGCCTCAGTTGCGTCGGGGTCAGAACCTGCCCTGTGGATCCTGGCGCCGATTCGGACAGCGGCTTGCAGGGCTCACGGCGCCACAGGTCGTGCTCTCTCCCGCGGCGACACAAACGTCGCAAACTGGCGTGCCACAAAAACGCCGGCGAGGCTCTTGGGGGAGACAATCCGTTGCCGGCATCCCTTTCTGAATCGATCGAAGGCTTGGGCGCCGTGGCCCGAGAAAACACCGGGGTCAAACGCAGCAATTTAAGCCTGGCGTCGTCTACGTGCAGCGGCAGCAAGTTTGTGGTTGACCCAGTGAATGAGTTGCCCCCGTCCCCCTGTCTGACGCCGCTGCCAGAAAGCCAAGGAAAAGAAGGAAGCGTTGACGAGCGCTTTTCTTTTCGGCGAGAAAGTCGAACTAAAACGTTGAGTTTCGGCAAAGGTCAAGTACCGTTGAATAATACTGACGGTGGGCTGTTTTCCAGGCCTGACGCCGACGTTAAGGACATGAAACTACCTCGCAGTGTTATCACGAAATTAAACAGCTGGAAGGCTCCTCGCAGGCGAAGTGGGTCGAACCGTGGATCCGTGAATGACTTTTCTTACCAGACCAAATCCGAAAAGAGAATTGTTCAGAAGGTGAAGGCACGAGACTGTTGCGCGATCATGTGACTTGATGTCCAGTCGTCGAAGTTGACGCGGAAAGATCCTGCAGCAACCTGATGCGATTTTCTGTGGCGCGTCTTGTTTGCGTTTGCTTGAACGTGATTGTTTTCTAATTTACTGCGTTTTTGCAATTAGCGTGCGAGATGTACAATGCTTAGTTCACGTCACGCTTGCAAATTATAAGGTGAGTTTTTTGACTTTGTAGATCATGCGTGTCAGGCAGTGATGATAACGTCAGGCTTGTCGCGCAGCGGTGATGTATGAAATCGAGTGCATTCACGTTGCTGCAAACGATGAAATGCAGCTTCGCTTCCCCAATAGGTTAATTGCCCTGAGCTGGCGTGCTGAACGATCAGACTTGCTATCTTCCAAGCTACTGTTTAGTCGCTCGATTTTTGTCCAATAAAAACGCCTGAAACGCGCGAGTCCAGCATGGTGATGATTGCGAAATCGCCACGCACAGTTCGTCGATATTTCGAGCCTAGTATCTCGTCTGTTGGAAACACGCGTGGATCCGCCAGACGAATTTGCATATCCCAACCGTCACTACGCTCCTAGTGACGAGCCATGCTAAGTCACTCGCAGTTTGCATGCAACATGAAACTGTGCGCTGAAAATACTAGCGCTCACAAGCCTGCGGCGCTCGTGCGATGTATCCTTGCCAGGTTCGCTAAGTTTTAGAATATGTTTTTCTCTTTGCAACGAATCTCGGCTGATTAGTAACGTGCGTGGCTACGTAGCAATGAAACTTTTTTGTTTATTGCATTTGTTTTGTAAATAATCTTCTTGCAAGGTGGCGATCGAGTAAATCAGCCTAACAGTTCCAACCGCGTTCGTAGTATTAATAGACCGACTTACTCGTATCTTCTAAGTATTTATACCTCCCCTTGTTATTTCAATATCGTTATATACATACATATATTATATATTTTTTCATTTAACGTAATTTCTGTTAGTTTTTGCTGATTTCGTGTTTAGTTTGCCGTGCGTGCTGGTCGCATAACAGACTGCTGAGGTGAACTACGCCCAGTTATTGTAGCACAGCCTCAACGCGCCGATGCATGTGATATGCAGTGTGCTGCAGGCAAATGCAGGCGATAATCTTTATGAGATCGTTCTGCCACGCATAGGATAGTTGTCAAGTCAAACTTACCATGGAGCTGATAACAGAGCGCATTCTGGTAGCATCGGTATTCTTCGCTCTTTCGTTTTCTAGCTGACTTCCTGTTTTTTTACTGCCGCCGTGAATCAGCCCATGGATATAATCGTCCTTAGACTTGTCTGCCCGCAAAAACGTTCTTCTAATGGCTTGGTTGTCTTAAACAAACCGTAACTTCACTTAGGTTCTTCCGTTTTTACACGAAACTTCATTTGAGACATGGTTTCTTGTTTCTGAAGGAAACTCATTTTCGCCTACGAAACTTGTGGTCCTCAACATTTTTTCATTCAATTTTGCGGTCAACCACTCATGTACAGTATAAACAGTGGCATGTGGAAGTAGGCTTACCGCGTAGTCCAAAACCCTATTTCTCTCTGCGCCAGCTTTGAAGCCCGTGTCCTCTACAGCTAGACGTAAGGTGTTGGTGAAGAAAAAAATAGCTAAAACAATAATTGATATTCCTTTGTTGACATTGAGGCCGTATGCGGCGGACCGATCGCTGACTGCTGCTGAACACTCCCCGGAGGTTACGTGCCCGGAAGTTCTGTCATCGTCCCTTGCCCACGTGCTGCGTATCGTGTTGTGATTTTCGTGAACGAGCTTTGAATCAGAAGGTAACCTACCTGCGCAAGGTTACACACAATTTCGTTACCATGGATCGGCAGATAAACACATGAGATGCTGTTGGTTTTGCTCAATCGGGGTGTACGCTCGCATGGTTCGTTTAAACGTTCCGAAACAGCTGTAACAGATCCAGGGCTTTCAAAGATAATCTTCGCTTTTCTGTTCGTTGGTAGTTCATTTTGGACGATGGCGCTGATCGTTTTCATTATTTCACCCTCTCTTGCGCTCACGGTGAAACTCGCAAAAAGGGCGCGAGCTTGATTTGTCATTAGCGCAGTTGGGTCACAACGGCCTTGCATCTTCGTGTGGTTGCCTTCAGGCGTCGAACGCGAAACCATAAAATCTTCACAGCACGTCGTCCTTTGCGAATCGAGCCTAACCTGCTCTTTATCGCTCCTATCGCGCCATTTTTACACCTGTTTCGCCTTGCGGAACGTTTGTTGACCCACTTGCGGTTGTTTGCTTTGTTGGTATTCTGAGCAGCATCGTGTCTGTCATTCAAAGGCGGACTACCGAGAGAGACAAAGAAAGCAAGTGCGGAGAATTATCCAAATACCGAGTCCGGCATGTAATGAGTTCTTTCTGTACAGTTCGATAGTCACTGTTTGGTACAAACATGTCATTTTCCCTTATTTTGATGTTATCCTCAACAACACGATTACCAAACACACTGCAAGTGTCACTTTCTGCTTTTCTGTTGAAAGCGAATCTTACATTCGAGATATCTGGAAATGTAGCAATATCGTAAGGATTGCGATTTCACTAGATTTTGTAGATAGGGTTGGGGAGTTTTAAGTGGAAAAGAACGGCGTTATCACTAGAATGCCCCCGTTGCAATATTCTAACAGACTTTTTGCCCAATTCTGCCGATCAACTACTATTGTTCATTTGTCCCTATTCTGAAAGCTACGTTTGGTGACTTAATTTCAGTGTTGGGTCTAGACTTGGTGGTTGAGGGAAAGGGGACGCTAGAATGCATTACTGATTAATAGTTTTTCAGTTGGCAGACGAAGTCTCGTATCTGCGATTGAAACAATAGTAAAAGTGATTAAGATAACCTGACATTCACACCAGTCTTTTGTATCTGACAGTTTCACCACTTGCAATATCATCTGCAGAAATTCTGACAGCAAATACATTGAACTGAAGTTTCAAAAATCTAGATAATGGATTTGATGAATTTGCTAAAACAAGACGAAAAGTTCAGCAGGTTTAGCCTGCCATAACTGCACCAGTTGAGCAGGGCTGCGGATCCGGTTATTTTCGGTGGAGCCGGAGCTGTTTTTAAAATTTAGCTGTAGCCGGAGCCATGGGCGTCGGAAGGGGAGCAGGGGAGGCTATGGCTCCCCCCGGATTTGGAAAATGTCAAAAGAGACTTTTTTTGGTTTCGAGTGGAAAAAAAACAAATTTAACCTCTTTTGGCCCCCCCTGGAAAAATTTTGAAACAATCCCCTGGTGCCCCAACCTGGAAAAAATCCTTCCGACGCACATGGCCGAAGCTGGAAGTTAATTTAGCAGTTCCAACTCCACACCTCTCTGCGCAATGACAGTTGCCATGGTTCGCTCATGCTGCGCGACTAATTCATTTGATCGAAATAGGTCGCCGCGGCGAAATCCGAGGGTTCTACCAGGGACTAAGGTCACAGTGCGTTTATATTTCAAGTTGGGGCTTGTTCTAGTCACGTAAGACTGGATTTACTACCGACTGTGGTGTGGACAGATCAGTCAACACTAGCGCAGCGCATGCTAAGGCCGGTCTACACTACAGCGACGTAAAGTGCAGCGAAGTGCAACCCAGAATTTTGTGATGGTTTGCACGTACGCAAAGTCGAGTGCAGGGTTTTCCCCGAAACCCAAAATTATATTTTGCTCTCTGTACATACCAACACATGAAAATTGCGGCGGGCCTAACACTTGTGGCTAAAAGCTGTACTCTGCATGGTGCTTTTTGATTACCAGGACTTGCAGACTACCCACTACGAAGTGGATGCACAAAAAATACTCTTTGGGTTGTTGCACCATGTAGTGTGAACATGTCACAACCAGAACCGTCGCCAGAAAGTTTTCAAAAGGGGGGCTTTGCGTTTCTGCGGGGGGCTAGACATTCTAAAAATTGACAAAAACTACACTGATTTATAGTGGGCTTAGAGCTTTGTTTGGGGGGGCTAAGCCCACCAAAACCCCCCCGTGGTGACGGGACTGGTCACAACAATATTTTGGTGAAATTCACTGGGGATTTTCATTTTCAATGCAATTTTTGAAGCAGTACAGCTTTTAAAATTGAAATTTTGAAGTTTGCGGCTTGATTATGACCACTAACTAGCATGCAGGCACATGTACATATGCAAAATCTGACTTTCCTTATGTCCAATGCACACACCTTGATGCATTTAAAGCAGTTCTTATATGTTGTTCGAATGTTTAAACATGCTTTCTTTCTGTATTACAACCATCTCTTTTCAATTAACATGCATAGATAATACTGATTTTGAGTGACCTTAACCTTTATAGATTGATCTCAATTCAGCGGCACAAACGTTTGACCTTCCTGTGGACACAAGGAGAAATTTAAGTATGAATGCCAATTCAAAACAAGAAAGTACTAAAAACTTTCAGTGATTGACAAACCAGGTCTACATTTGATCCCACTATTTGTTTCTAGGGCAACTAATTGCATATTTTTACACATATGCTAGAAAATGCTCACTTCTTTTTATACCACAAATTGCATATGCATAATGACTTCATGAAAAAACACTCAGTCTGGTTGTGATAAGGTTGCTATTCAGGAAATTCAGAACCATATTCTTAAACAATCAAATACTTTTCAAATGTTGTAGTTACTTGAAGTGACTATATGAAACTCCATGAATTTCAAAATCCACACAGCTCTCAACCTAATGAAATTTCTCAACTCATTTTGTAACATTGTTCATTAAAATTAAAAATGTGGTGAACTTTGTTATTCAATCTTTAAAGGAACTTGCTGTGCTTCACACGTTTCAAAGAGGTATTTGTATGTGACTGACACAATACATACAATCTCAAAGCCTTCAGTTGATGTTCTCATGGATCCACCCTTTGGGTCATAACTCCCTTCATATGACATTTATTAAACAAAATGGCATAATGAAATGTCTGTAACCTTTTGTAATTTAACCAAAGCAAGCTTTTGCAATTCAAAAATGTGTTTTGTTCATCTTCAGTGACAATCTGTGTCCAAAAAGCACCATGCTGCAGATCATTAACGTTGGACAGAATACCAGTATACCAAACTGATACAGCAAAGTGGTTTTGAAACACTTTCAGCATTGCACGAATTTTGCCTAAGGATGAAACTTCTATAATTTAAAAAGTTAAGTTTGTGCTCAGAAAAACTGATAAACACAAAGCAAGTTTCAATCAACATTACCTGTGTAAACCTTTGAAAAGCTTATACATTGCTTAATACCTATAATACATAGTTAAAGGCCACAAAGATGGCGGCAAGTAAATCAGTCACAGTTTATTGACGGGAAAACTAGTTTTGCGTTTTCCAACGCATCATCAGTCCTTGAGGAACTGTCAAACCATCAAAGAAGTTGTGTTTGGAACAAGGATGATGGTTTGACAGTTCCTCATGGACTGATGATGCATTGGAAAAAGCGAAACTAGTTTCCCCGTCAATAAACTGTGACTGATTTACTTGTCGCCATCTTTGTGGCCTTTAACTATGAAAAATAGATACGCTCGCAAGTTTTAATTGTCGCAGAAGAATGAAAGCAGAAAGCAGGCAGATTCCTCAGAAGCTTGCCACAAGGCTAAAGTTTGTTTACTACCTACAATACAATGCTGATTTTGCAGTCTGATACAACACTGACAGGACTTTGAAATTTATTCTCATGCTTCACAACACTTAACCTGTCCTAAAAATGTATTTCTGGTTTATTATTCATTGTTAGATAAACATAAAATTCAAAGTGTAATTTAAACAATCAAGAATCGTTAGCTTCAACATAATGTACCCAGACGATAGTACTTTCTAAAGCAAAGCTACATCTAAACTGTTACTGCAACTGATTGTAAGCAATAACATTCAAGAATTGTAGCTGCAAACGAAAGCCAACAAAAGGGTACTATTCCATGCAAACATGCTAATTAATAAAAGTTGAGGTCACATTGTCTACAGTATATTGAACATTATATTGTGTTTGTAAACTTCCAGATTTTTGAAATAATTATACCATCGTGGCACTTCATAAATTCATACTTGAATTTTTTCTTTCTGTTGCACCAGATTTTCAAAGCTAAAATTGCACATATCAGAACACAGCAATTCTGCTACATTTGATGGCTTGGCTAAGTCTAAGCCAGTACAGTGAATTGCATACCTTATGTTTTCTTAATGAATGATTATAATCAAAAGAGTAGTGGTGCTTATAGACAGTACCAAAAAAGTTAACTAAAATGTGTATTTTTACATAACGGTAACAGAAATGCATCTCTTACAACTGGCCATTTAACAAAAATAAGATAAGTTTACTAAAACACCAGAAAGTCCTACAGAAACTGAATTATGCCTCTCACAAATGGTGAAACTGTGTAGGCTTTAAAATGGTACAATTTTTGGTGAGTTTGTTTGGCCAGAAAAGCAGCTAGACAAACTATCAATGATTTATCTGCTTGTGGTACAGACAAGCATGTAAATCATCTGCAATTTTTTGTTTATGCAGGCAAAGAAAGTTATCATTGCAATAGGCTTGCCACCAGCAAAAGTAGTGCAGATTTTTGATTTGAGAGTAAAATATATGCAAAGTTTAAAAGATCTACTTCTAACAGAAGCTGTTAAAGAGATTTTTCTTGCACATTTCATCCAAATGTCAAACCAGACTGAAATTGTAAACTCAACAGTGTGTTAAAAAGAAGCGATGTTTTCCCTTTGAATTTGTTAATACCATCTTATTAGGACAAGCATCAAATGAACTGTAGATGTTTGTTGGTGAAATGGAGAACTGTACTTCTTAAGAACAATGTCTCCAAATAATAAAAATGTAGTTTCATAAGCATGTCACAGTTAATTGATGGAAAACAATTTCATCTCATTTAATTCAAGAAAACAACTGACAGTATTATACATAGATGCAACATATTCAAATAATCCTTTCCATCCAACATTAATATTTGGGAAATGATTCCTTGAACCACTATAAGCATATTCAATTTGAATAGACCTCAATTAAATGAACATACATAGAGTAACTTCGGTTTAACAGGCAAAATGTGTACTAACCGACTAAAAATTATCACAGTTTTATCAATTCTACAACACATAGGCTATTTGTAAATGAAATGACAAATATGGTTATTACTAAACACTTTTATTTAAGCAAGATGTTGTGTTCAGAAAAACAGCATTAGTTCTATTAGCTCTAAGGTTATCGATTAGGCAATTGCTTAATTTTAGTATGAAAGCATACCTAGCTTACTGTAGTATTACTATAGCCTATACCAGGTTTTCAGGAGATAATAAATACTCACATTTGTAAATTAAGCAGTTTGACAGGACACCATAAAAAACAAAATGGTTATCATCCATGTCAGCATTTCATTTATTTACGTTGACTATTCAATAAGGCACTGGCCTACATGTCCATCATAAAGGAGAGTATATGAAGTTTTCACATCACAACGAACTTGTACTAGGCCTAGTAGGACAGTGAATCAAGCTGAAATCAGTGTCGATGAAGTTCTGCAAATCAATGGTCATCACACTTTTTTGTCATTCAACCTCGAATTGCAGCAAGGTGCTGCTAAAGAGGAGTACAACAGCAACTGAAGTGTTGTCTTCAAGTCTGAATAGCCTACTTGTTTATTACACATCAACATAACACAGGTGATGGTCGGTGGGCAAGCAAGCAATGGGTGAAGAGATGAGGCATGTATGTTTAAAAATTAATCTGAACCAAAAATGCCAACTCAGTAACTGTACTTAGTTGGTGAAGACCTGGCTGAAGCGATGGACAACAGTTATAAAATTATTACAATCAGTAACAGTTTGACTCTACATCTATTTGCAGTTATAAGTGAGAGTAAAAACTGGCTACACAGGAGTTGGAAAGCTGTTCCTTTATACTAGCGGATAACTCTAATTGGAGGGCCGGCGGGCTGGAGGACCGTGTTTCCGAATGAAAAACGTTAACTTTTGGCGGGCTGCACAGAAGACAGAAGGGCGGGCCGGAGGGCTGCACAAAAAGGCGGTCCGGCGGACTGCGGAAAATGGCGGGGCGGACTGCAGAAAAAGG
>Ga0210059_1004298_pt1 | contig 22951 bp, 13 predicted proteins | sample Ectturendosymbi2_FD_188042 | JGI IMG/M metagenome (GOLD analysis project Ga0210059, IMG submission 188042) | Ecteinascidia turbinata endosymbiont from Florida, USA - Sample 2 (SPAdes) (version 2) | ecosystem: Host-associated > Tunicates > Ascidians > Unclassified | place: Key West, Florida...
CACCATACATATATGTGGCGCGAACAAGCAATAATAGAGTGATCATGGCATGTGAACTCTATTGTTGCTTGCTGCCACAGTGCGAAGCTTTGCGCATATGCCGCTCGGGATTTCCGATCACATCAAGACCATCACAGAACTGCCAGTAGACCAGTATGAAAGAATACCTCGTCGGCTTGCTTTAAATCATTCAATTTCATCCTGTTGCAAGACAACAAGATCCTTTCCTATCTGGCTCAGCATGTATACACCATTGTAAAACTTCCTTTTGTAGCCTAACAGTTTTTACATCTTCACTTATTAACTTTGCACCAGGGTTGTGGAGTCGGAGCCGGAGTTGAGTCGTAAAGAGTCGGAGGTTTTTGGGTGCAGTCGGATTCCTAACAACGTTGGGAGTCGGAATCGGATTTTTTGTCCGACTCCGGATGTCCAATTGGATCATTTTTTACATCACACTCCTAAATTCGGAATTTCTGTTGAAATGGTAGAATATTTCTTTTGAAACTTTTGTTGAAACAGATATTTCTTGCTGTGTACCACGATTTCCATTTATTTTAACAGCCAAATTTCATTCCCTTGATGTTAAGGAGTCGGAAATTTCGGAAAGGTCGGAGTCGGAAATTTTAGAAAATCGGAGTCGGAAATTTTACCTCCGACTCCGCAACCCTGCTTTGTACTGTTACACGAAAGATGCCTCTCAGCGGCAATGCTCAAATAAAATGATAAGTCTGGAAATCTAAACAAGCCTGCATCTATGGTTATCAACAACAATTTTTTATTAGTACTACGGCATTACTGTGTAATACAGAAGTGGCCTTCCAATCAGAGACCAAGAGCCACATTTCTTACTGTGTTACCGCAAAGAGCTACATCATACACACCAACACAGCTTTGCTTCGCAAAAAACACGTGTCTCGCGTAAATGCGTTCGTGTGTGTTTGTGTTTTGCACAAGCCAACACGTACGCATCCACGCAGTGCGTAAGTCGCACCTCGAGTTTCAAGGTGAACAATTGGTACAAAATTTTGTGACTTACAGGCTACACGAATAAATATGGTGTTTACGTAAGAGCCGCGGTTTGGCTAGGCCTGGTGTAATATATCAAAACAATGCGAGCGTCGCAGGGGAGGTTATATAACAGAATCCTGGTAACAACCAACAGTCATACGCAAGCCAACAGCAAACAACGCAAATAGGGTTTGGCTGCGGTGGCAAGTTGAAAATGAAAAAAATGTCAAACGCCTCTTCCGCTCCGCCCGTAGAAAAAGTTGTTTGACTCTGTCTCCGCAAAAAATGATGGAAGAGGGTTCTCATGGTTTCCGTTCTGGCAAGCTGTTAGCGGTTTCTGGTTTGCGTTGCGTTAACTGTAGGTTATTTTCGAATTTTCGATGCTGATTCCGTCCTCAAAATCGCAACAAGTTTCAAATTTGAATATCCTGGTTTGAACCAATTAACTCAGTTTACACTTTATTCCTGAGAAGGTAAGAAAAAACTTTAATCAATTTACCTTCTACAAACCATTGTTTTGAAGAGAAAAGCGAAGCATGAAAGCATAGAAAAAACGTATAGCCCACAACTTACTCCCTACACTCAACAAAAGGTCAGGCAATGCAATGCAACAGTTCCAAAACAGCAGAATATGATTTCCTTTTCAAGTACAAGTCAGATCACCACGATACAGCATCTAGCGGTAATCACCTTTCATACTCTCTCGCTCCAAAATCCTTGATATAGTGCTTCCATAGCTTAATGTCTTGGTGAAATCCTTAATTTTGTTGAACACTCAACATACCAAGGTTTTTAGGGAAACATCAAGGTGTGAGTGGAATAATGCACCATCAAGAATCTGCGAGATCTCATCTCTTTGTAGCCTACAAGCAATTTTTCAACTCCTGCTGTTAAAGGTGACTGGACTGCGTTAGGAGCCCACAGTACCTAAAATATCAGAGCATATCTACCAACGCAATTAAGCTGTTTCAAAAGTGCGATATTTCCGAACATCCCGAATTCGTCGACTTGCACACAACGCCAAGATGAAAGTAAGTTTTCAAGGTTTCCACTCATGAACGTGCTGTCGATTGACATTAACCGCTTCGTAATAAAATTTTAAGTCGACCTTTTTCCAGATTGAAAACATATTTATTTGCTACACTGCAAATCATGGCATATGTCTTTGAAGCCAAACACCGAAAGTTGCCTTGATAAACGTAATTTTTATTGGGGTTAACTTATCTATATAGGCTATCTCAGAAATCAACCTGGTAGCCAACCTGTTCTGCGACAGCAGTATTGATATTTTTCCTGCCTATTATACAAACTGCACAAATAACAGAAAGATAAAAAGCATGATGGCCGACATCGAATCGCTTGTCCTTGTAATATACAACAAATAGGCTAGGAGCCAACAGTTCGGAATGCAGCTTAGCTGGTAAGAATGAGATACAAAGACAGTTTTAACTGAATGCATAAAACATTGATCGACGAGTTACTTATAAAAAGATGAAGGCAACGATGTAACTCCTGACCAAACAGTGGGTTTGCAACCAACGCAGAAAACGGTTTCGTTAACTTTGGAAAGGGGCTGGCTAGAGCGGGCACAGTATGCACAAAGAAAATACGCAGCATCACATCAACATGAATGATATCAGCGACCTAAAGCGCAACTGCTTTCATTGGATGGATAGTGATTCCAACATCATTTCACGGAGCCAAAGAAATGATCATGAGAACGTGCGGAAAAATTCCGGTTAAGAACAAATTTTATAAAAAAGAAAAATGTCCAAAACTGTTAGAGATCTTTGGTCAACTTATTTGTAACAATCTAATTATTTTCTTCTAAGTGTAAGACAAACACACTGGTTAAGCCCGAAGCTTGTTAGTGCCATATGTTCTTGAATTATACTCAGTTGTGTGTGGGCGTGAAGACATTAAAAATACACTGTCATGACGTCACAGATTTTTTGTAGGTTGTAAACACATTTTTTCTAGGGGCATCCCCCAAGTTGCCTTTATCTGCGAGGCCATATGGTGACGGCCTTACAACTTGAGCAACAGTTTAAAACGGCCACTGATCACAAACCCATATTATTCACTTATCGAGCTACTGGCTCTGCCAGTCTTGAAACAAACAGACACAGTTATGCAACATACGGAAAGGTATTTTGCTGGTGTTTCCTGTTGTAGAGTAGGATAAGTTGCACACCCTTAAATAATATGCTGAAAGTTTGTCACATAGACAAAATTTTCGGGGTCGCGAAATACGATAAAAAATACTGTATTATTAACATGAATGAATCTACTTGAGAAACGTTCTTCTAACTTCGGATTGGTTTTAGCTCTTTTTCCAGTTTACGCCTGGAAACTAAAGCCCTTAGAAAATTCTAAGAGTTGAAATAATGATGTATTCAACGCATTGACGGTTTTGCGACATTCTTGGTTTTTTAACAGTGTTCTTTTCTTTTAACCAAAGTGTTTATGAGCGCACATGAAAATCAGGAAAATTTATTCAAAAAAACTGAAAAAAGCTTGTGTAAAGGACTATTGAATAGGCCTAGTTTAAGTTCGAGTCAAAAACAGTGCGATCCCAGAAAACGCTTGGCGCAACACTCCGCAATGCAAAAAAGGGAAGTAAAACCACAGCAAATACGCAAGCATGCCAGCAAATCTAAAATAAATTAAGCAGATAAAGAGTGCACTTCGTTTTGCTCGGCGTATCATGCGTTTGTTAACGCGCAGCAATGGTTTTTTACCAGGTTACTACAAGCGGATAAAAAATGATGTCGTTGAGGTGAACGTGGTTAGCAAATACATCAAAGGCGGAAAAAACAATAAAGCAAACAGTTTGCAAGACATGCTTCAAATCACGGCGAACGGTTGGCATCTTCAACACGTGCCGTCCTGTTCACTTTTCCTTTACCAGCGACCACGTCGTGTAGCTGTTTTAAAGTGGCTTGTTTGGAAGTCGATAGTAAACAGACTCCGTACAACCAATAATTTTTGCCCAAATTTTATTCCACATGAACTCTAAGCAATCTGCCAATCAGGCCTACAGCACAAAATGGTGTATTGGTTCTGCTGTAAACAATTAGCAAGGATACCTTAAAGTTTCGTGCGATTAATTCCCTTAAAAACTGACAAACGCTTTCCAAATGTGTAGAAAAACCGGTATCAATTTTTTGGTAAAGGCAAAATTTTTGAGACCACAGGTTCCCTTCAAAAGAAGACACTTTGGCAGCTTGGTCTGCCTGTCTATAAGATTGCTTGGGCCACACATCTTTAGCAGAAACACAGTGCGTTCAGTTGTCATGCGCAGGGTACTTGGTCAACAATTTTACGATCTACCGACAAGCTTCAAAAAACGAAGCGCCGTGTCAATGAAGACAAAAAATTTCCGAAGATCAAACATATCGTGTTCCCACGAAAAAAAATCAGTCATCGCCTACGGGCAATTACGAAAGATGACAGCACGCTGGGTAGGTGCTGCGCGTGAACTTCTGAGAGATACTGTCCACATTTCAGCATGTCAACTAATACTACACCACGTCGTTAGTGGTTTACATCTGAAAACCACTGGCAATAATTGATTGAGCTGTTAACCGCTCAAAATACAATCAACACTGAGCTGGGTGTACATTTTGTGACAATACCCACAAGCATACAAGTTGCAAACGTTTTGCGTTTTTGTAAACACGACCATCTTTGCTCTTCAACAAGCAATTGCCTCAAAGTTGTCACTTAACGATTAGAGTCATCTGTCTTGGTTCATATTAGTCAGGTGTACAACGCTGGCATCACACCTCCAAAAATACCACCCACTCTTTCCTAAATGGTTGATTCATCCGAGAGTATGTATGGCAGGCAACCGAAAGGTAAGAATGTGTTTATACCTCGCTAAAATGCGTAAGAATCCAGTCTGCCATCCAAGTGACGCTAGTTACCAGCATCAAGCTACTGCTGTCCAGCAATACATGCAAAAAAGCTGTGCTATGCGGCCAGCAGCATAGCGGTAGTGCATAGAACCACACGGTAACAGCATCAAATGCAAGTTAACTTCACATCAACCCGACAGTGCCTTGAAAAATAAAGTTCAGCAATGTTATTGACACAGAGCAGTAAAAAAGACCCGAATCCTATGACGGGAAAATTTTCTTGCGTTTGTTACAAGAAAACAAGAGGTAAGCTTGGTTTTGGTCGTTCCATCGGTGTACTATAGCATAAGTTGCTACCGCTTTGGACGTCCGTTACTGGCTGATGGGCGTCGTAACACATTAACGCGTTTTGCAGTGATGTTGGTTCTTGTTCAAGCTGTTTCCACCTTCTTTTCCGAAGTGGTCGTGTCGGCTGGGAGCTCTTCTACTTTATTTGTGCACGACGGCTCGTGCTCATCTAATATACTTCCCAGTTTTCTCTTCTGCGCTTGCAGCTTCTTAACATTGTCTCTAAGCACTTCCTGCTCACGTTCCAGCTGCTCGGCTTCCTGCAGAAAGTGCATAGTGCGTCTTCAAAAACTATTTATAGCAGAACCGTGCAAGCGAGTGTGATACAGTAGATCTTGTAAACGAAACGAACCATATTGTTAACTTTAAGCTCTACTAATAAATCGATATAGCCTGTCCGCACCATAGGTCAGCGAACAATACTTTTTTGATGCTTCATGTTTTCACTTTACAAAAAAATATGGCCGTTTGCATGACTGAGCCGACACATCGTATGCATTTAGCTCGCTATTTGTATATTATCGAACAGACCTAAAAGATACTGCGTGAATATTTTCCACATTCTTTATTTCATGATTTTATTTTTCATTGATCAAACCTGGTCTGCTGTTCTCCAGTACAAGCTGCAAGGGCTGGATGCTGTAGAATTCGTCATGAACTGAGTAAAATGTTATATTAGCTGAAGCTGAAGAGTGTTTACGGCTCATACATCCGACGCATCTTACACAATTAGTCTGCGTCAGACCACAGAGTAACATAAAATTTTTTAGGTTAAGCGAGTGCAAAACACCAACGGCAAGTGAGCGACTTTTATCGGTTTCAACATCCGGATGAAGGCTTCTCGTTATTACTTGCGCATAGCGTAAAGCCGTGAGATATGCGATTAATGACTTTTTAACCCCGGTTAATTATGTATTTACCACATGCGATTAACCACGAACATTCCTCGAAGGCCCTGTGCCATTGCTTCATCTAATCAAAACTGGGATTCTTTCAGATGCCTCTTGTCACAAGCACCGACAACATTTATTCCCACTAAATAACTGAAGACGATTGACGCCACTGTCTCAGCAAGGCGTCACTAACGTCTCGCTGCATAGCCACTATGCTCAGCACAACATGTTTTTGGCACGGACAATTTCGATCTACATTTATCGCACAGTATCGTCTTTAGCGTCAGCACATTTTTGCGCGGAATTACGGAGAAACCACGCCGAAAATTGAAGTAGATACGTTGAAACGTGTTGATCAGCGCGTGTCACTCACGGCACCAATAACAAAACGTGACTGCTTGTATTAAAAAACGCCCACCGGTTGAACCAAGGTCAACCGACACAACGGAACTCCGTGCCAGTGAAGACAAGGTGCGAGTGACGATTAATCGAAGAAGGAATATCGATTGTACCAGCTCAGCATAAGGCCTCTGAAGCAAATAAGCTCAGAGGGAACATTCAGGTTTGTTTCCTTTTTTTGTTTGATTTATGGCAGCTGTTTGTAACTGCCTTGCCGTGCCACTCGGTATATCATTTACCCCTGGGCCACAAACAAAGGAAACAAAACTACTGTGTACAACACTCATTACAAATCCTTTAGATTGCGTTTCACGCCCAATCCCGCCCTTTAAACCCTCCTACAACGGGAACTGGTCTTTAAATGCGCTGTCCTACACAAAGCAGGTCTTTGGACAAAAAAGGCTGCCGAACTGGTTTGCAACTAATTCTCTAAGCCAGTGGTTCCCTACTAGGGGGCGAGACATCATTGCAGGGGGTGCGAGAAGTGTCCGTCTTAATGACAGGAAATCGATCTAATTTATTACTCTCCTGTGGCGTTCGTTCAAAACTATGTGTTACGATATTAATTATTCGCGTAGACATTAACTGCAATCTATTCTGCTTATTCACGAACCTGTAGTTAATTTTGCTCGAATGAACTAACTAGACATTGGCACTGCTTTTTGTGACGTCAAAATTACTTTTCGGGAGAATTCGAGGATAGTCTGAGCGTGGTATACAGTATATACGAGTGGATTCCGCGTTTCATTATTCTTAGCAAATAGTTCTGAGGTGAATCAATAGTAGAGGAATTGAGTCGTCAGGGACACCGGAACAGCGGTAGGGCAGGGGGGCCAGTAAACGAGTTGAGGGCAATGGAAATTTGAAAAAAACAACAAAACAACTGTTACCAATTATGCTTGTTTTCGCGCAGCAACAAGGTTGGCCTCAAAAATAATAGCAGAAATAATAGAAAACCATTCTGAATTTTATGGGTGCGCGAATAGCTGCAATAAATTTGTTTCAAGTCGATCTTGATAAATCATAAAATTACCTATGATTCTGTTGTGAAAAGGCACCTCCGCCCCTGTTGCCCCCTTTTCAAAGGGGACAATACCCCCATCATTTCACCGCTACCCGGCGTCTCTGAAATTACCTATTAAGGCTGTTATGTAAGGGAGCCTGTGCTCCCATTGCTCCCCTTCCAAAGGACAGGGGCAATGCCTCCGTCATGCACCCCCTTTCCGGCGTCTTTAGGAGTCTTGTACACCGCATGCCTTTCATATTGGAGTGAATTGTTGCTTTTGTGAAAGTGCTTTGTCAAATTTGGAGAGACGTGAAGGTCTGTTCCATGTAATTGCGAGTGGAGATAATAATAGACGCTTTGGTGATTTGTGATTATCATCGTAACTCTTCATCATACCTAAGAAAAGCAAATGGAATGATGACTACGTTCGTTTTCGTTTCACTCACTTGCATAGGAAAAAATAGTATTTTTGCAAAAGCCTCAGCGCATGATCTGTGAAATTGTTTTCCCAAAGCAAATAATTTGAAGCCATCTGAACTGCAACAGGGCCAATGTTGTGGTCCATAATGGAATTTATTTGCGAGCTAAAAGAGGCTGTACTGGTTCTCAAGCAACTCTCCTAATATTAGGTTTTATATCTGTTGACAAGCCACTGCTGATGGCTTCATACCAAGTGGCGTTTAAAGTAGCAAAATCTAAGAAAACCCATACTATTGCAGAAGAGCTTATTATAAACCATGTGTATTAGAAATGGCTAGAAATATTATCGGAAATGAAGCAAGAAAGAAGCTTGAAATAGTGCTGCTATTAAATAATGCTTTTCACAGTCGAATTGCTATTGTGGTTTTAGATATTTTGAAACAAGTTATCTCACATAGGAAGGCTACTCCCTTGAATATCTCCCTCCAGTTCAGCTAGACGAGACTACCAATGTTTCGAATTGCAGTCAACTTATTGCACTGGTGAGGTATATCTAAGATGGTACCAATGAAGGAGAGCTTCTTTTCTATAAAGAACTGAAAACAACCACCAAAGCAAAAGACTGATGCAGTTTGTGAAAGACTTTGCAAAACATGAATTGGATATATAACGTATTGGCTCTGTGTGCACTGATGGCGCTCCTGCTACGCTGAGAAACAAATCTGGGTTTTCTGCACGTGTGCAACAGTAGATTCCACACTTGCAAGGTACTCGTGTTTCCTTCATCGTCATGCCTTGACATCAACAACCTTGGTTGCGAAATTGAAAAAAGTCGTTGATATTTCTGTAAAGCTCATCAACTGGATCTAGGATCGTGCTCTAAATCACCGCCTCTTTAAGTCACTTGGTGAAGGTCTTGGAAATGAACATACAGTTTTACTTTTCCACACAGAAGTCCGCTGGCTCTCACGTGGGTGAGTTTTAACCCGCTCCTTCGAACTGTTAGAGCAAACCATTAGTCTTCTTGGTGGAACGTCACTGTGACCTGCTTGAAGAGTTAGAATCGCAAGAATTAACCAAATCTTAACGTGTTTGAGTGACATATTCACTCGTATGAATGATCTGAGTTTATCTCTAAAAGCAAAACTATAAACATATCGAATTGCTATGGAAAGCTAAATGCGTTCAAAGAAAAGTTGTCTTTGTGGCGTCGGCGGGTGAAAAGAGGGAATTATCCGAATTTTCTACCACTTGAAGAGATAGTGGATGACAATGAATCTTCGAGTTTGATTCCTAGTATTTGTGAATAAATTGTGGCTCATTTGGAATTACTGCCGATGTCATTTGACAGATAGTTTGACGTAGGAAAGATGGAACATCTGAAGAGTGGTTTATGAATCCATACTCCTTCAGTTTGGATGAAATGTCAGATTATGGAGAGCTGAAAGAAGATCTTATAAAACTGCGTTCAAATCGTACTTTTGAAATGCAATTTGATAGTAAAACTTTGGAAGAGTATTGTTGCTCGGCTATGGTTATGTTTCCAAGACATTGTTCAGCTGCACCAGCCGTGCTCATTCCATGTGCGACAACGTACCAGAGCGAGTCAAGATTTAGCACATCTCTGTCAATTAAAATGAAATCTAAAAATCTCCTGAATGCACAGGTAGACATGCGTGTTGCCATCAACAATATAGTTGCACGTTTTGAAACACTCATAAGCAAGAAACAGGAATAAAAGAGCTATAAGTCTACGAAAAAGAGCCGTTGAACTGAAATGCATTAGCAAACTTTTTGAACATGGCCTTTTATTTTATTATTATGTACATATTTCAAGCAAGTGATTAGTTTTTGTAGAGTATATTCAAATGTTAATCTGTGTTGTCCTTTCTTGTCTATATGTTTGATTTTCTTTACATGTGAAAAAATTTAAATTATTTTCTAAATGTTTGAAAGCTAGTCATTGATTATAAATTGAAGGAAAAGCCAGTCAGAACAAACTGTTTAGGGGTGAAAGAGTTAAAAAGGTGGGTAACTCCTGCCCTAAGTGAAGTCTGGATCCTGAAACGAAAAGGTTCATTTGCATCAAAAACGCATCGTTTTTATCAATGGAAGCAATTGTGCTTACGTTGCAACGGCGCAAAGTCTATAGCGGTTCTGTTGCAGTCGCTACTGCAAATCGATGCAGAACGTTTTTTGCTAATAGAGATGTGTTAGTTTCCGCTTAACTCATCTTCACACAACTCATATTCACACCTTGCAACGTGTCTTAGTCACAACCGTCTCAAACACAACTGATATGATATCCATATGCAGCTGATCCTGTCCAGATCGCAATGCATGAGGATGGATTATGTGACTACTAGTTTTCGAGCCACGTAACGCTGCAAACAGAACAATTAAAAAAAAGAAGTTGGGTGAACAAAAAAGACCTTAGGGTGAACATTTGGTTTTCATCCAGAGCAAGTAATTCATATCCAGTGGGGCATACTTGCAATCATTACGTTGGCTTCTCATTTTTTTCTTTGATGATACGAACAACGTCTTACAAAAAGGCTTTCTTATATCTCCTGCAGTGATTTTATTTCTTTTGATCTGGTGCTTGCATTAAGTATTATGTTTTCTAAAAATCGTTGGGATCAACATGAATTTTGGAAAAGAAATTATTGCTTATGTTTTTGCTAACAAAACACCAATGAAAAAATTGCATTATTGTGGCTTTGTTTACAAAACTTCGAAACCGCACGGTGGTTTTTTTATTGGTAATTATCCACCACAGAATTATGATGTGAAAGCAGTAGTTGTGTAATCTGATGATATAGTATTTGCCAAAAGCTGCAGTAATTTTCAAATGAACCAATTCCAAATGAAAAAAATATTTTTTTTTAAATGTTGCTGGCAAGCTTTTGATGACCTTATAAAAAGTGAAAATTTTTTATGTACTGTGGTTGTGTTGTTACGTTTTCTGGATATTCAAACAGAACGAATGCTTAACACGTACTTTTATTTCGTGATGGTGACGAAGGGAGCAATTGTTTCCAGGAAAGGTTTTTAACTAACAAGTTTAGAAGCCAACGTGATTTACAGTAGATAAACACTTCATTGCATAAGCTTTCAAGGCGAGGAGTCAACTTGGACCCCCACACAAACTTAAGGGGCTGTGCCCAGCTCACCTGCGATGTAAAATTCATGTTTAGCGCAATCCAACCGTCATAAGCTTTCACGAGTTTCAATTTTCAAAGAAAGCTCACTGCTGACACTCTGATACTTAATACACAATTATTGTTAATTTCAGCCTGAACTTTTCCGTGGCACCTCATGAACTGCTGCGAAGCGAATAACTTGACTTTTCTACTGCCCAAACCGCATTTATTATTGCGAATGCTTTAACTAATTCAGGTACGGAAAGTAAGCAGTATGGTAAAATTATTATTAAAATTACGTTTCTTCGTCTTCTTAAGTTTCTACACAGCAGGATTTGGCCCTTTAAGGCAACAATTGTTAACATTTTTGCAGAGCTGTGGTCTTACGGGCCTTTTTTCAGCCAGCCCGCTTTATACCACGGTGCTATTGCACTTATTTCTATTCGCTTTCGTTGGTCATAACTGGCACTGCAGAAGTGAAAAACATGGACGTGTTTCGAATACAAAGAATATTTGCTGCTGCGGGGAAGTGAATTCCAACAAAACTCTCCTGTAAATGATTTACTAGCAGTGTCATCACTCACTGCGCTTCACGCCACTGCGTGTTTGTGTACCCCTTCCCGCCGAAACTACTGCATTAGGGAAAAACACGCTACATGACAAAAATATGTTGATTGTAGAATTACCAGAATAGCGTTTCGTTTAGGCTCAACATTTGGCGACACGTTAACAGTAAACCCCCATACGTCGCTTTTTAAACGAGATTCGAGACAGTATTGGTTTATGGGAACCGTGCCCCATACAGTTGCTTCTCCTGGAAAACTAGACCGACTGCAGGCAACGCGACAAAGTAAGAGTTGTTACAGGGAAAAAGACTAATGAGCCGTGAAGAAATTGCGCTTCCGTTGTGAAAAAACGGTTACATTTTTACGCTCTTTACTTTATTTGTTAGAGCAACGTTGGCAAAAAATCAGAAGAATTGGTGCAATGTCATCCAATGAAAGACACACTCAAATTGCCGTTATTCGATTTTTTCGAATATTTAGTAACCCAAGTTGCTCACCGTCCCTGCTTGGAATAATTGATGATCACTTTATTTTAATCAAAGAATGTTGAACAAGAGTGAAAGGTTTATAAAAAATTTCAGGTTTAATGTACTGTAATTGTTGATTCATCCGAATAAATAACCTGAACAATAGCAACCAACACATGTCTAAGTTCAGTGGTATGGCAAAAAGAAAATCATTACTGGTTTTCCTTGAACAGCTTCCAAATTATTCTCAGCAACATTTTTTGCAAAGAAAATTGTCTGGAAGTGTTTTTGATAAGCTTAAAACTACTGTATATTTGATGTAAATTCTTTAAAAAAGTATTATAAACATTTAAAAAATAATTATATCACCCATTTTTAGTTTTATTAGGCATCTTACTTAGGACCAATCCTGTAATGTCCAATTTTCATGCTGTACTACCCATTGACATCCTGCCTGCTTCCTTTTCTGTGTTGAGCGAGTTTTTTCCTAGGTCTCTATGCTTTCAGCCGTTGTTGCAGGCAACGGCTATTGATGGTTTTTCTGTCCACCATAGTAGCCTGATTTACCAACTTCACGGAAAGTTTTTTAAAGAGACTCTTCTATCCTTCTATGACATTGCTTTGATTTTTTGATCAAACATAGGTGTTGTTTTCCTCTTCCGTCCACATTTGCCATTCTTGCACTCAGGGTTGTAAGGAGTCGAAGGTTTTTGGGTGGAGTCGGAGCCGGATTCCTAACAACACTGGGAGTCAGAGTCGGATTTTTTGTCCGACTCCGGATGTCCAGTTGGATCATTTTTTACATCACACTCCTAACTTAAGAATTCCTGTTGAAATGGTACAATTTCTTTTGAAACTTTTGTTGAAACAGAGATTTCTTGCTGTGCACCACGATTTCCATTGATTTTAACAGTCAAATTCCATTCCCTTCATTTTAAGGAGTTGGAGCCGGAAATTTTGGAAAGGTCGGAGTCGGATATTTTACCTCCGACTCCACAATCCTGCTTCCATTGTCAATCTTACTTCCCACTTTTAGTTTCTTTTTTGCAGGACTAACACTTTTGTTTGATACTTTTCTTAACTAGATCTTCTGGTTAAGGTCACTACGCTTGAGTAGAACGCTAATTTGTCATTTTTTTCTGGACTCAAATCCTTTCTCTTTCCCATCTCTCAAACTTCGTTCAAAACTATTAATTTTTGTCTTTGACTATTCTTATCCCTTTGAATAATCAGGAGATGTTTCAAAATACTTTAAAAATCTGGCTAGATACGAAGCTATACAAATTATTGTAGGCTAAAATACTCTACGAGGGCGAGGCAGTTCAAATTTCAAACTGCTCATGTTCAGCTGAACTGTTTATTCTAATATTCTCTTTTGTAATTATTACCTTGTATTATGCGCTATCACACAACATGAATCTCGGTCTAAGATTTTTGGTGGCAATTTTTCGGTCATAGACCGAATTTTTTTAATGACCAAAACAATAAGCTAATTCGGTCATAATCTCCAGTAGACTGGTGAATTAAGTTAATTCGATTATAATGCCCAATACAGTAGTGAATACTGTTACGCCGAGTGTTAATACTATTATGGGACAAATGACCGAAATGTCTCAGCGAAAAAAAACAGATCTCGGTTGTGTCGAATTGCCGCTTCTTTGCTTCAAAACATCATCACATTCATTCATGTGCGGTCAGCGACCAGAAAAATTAGAAAACTCCGTAATTTGCTGAAAAATTATTAAAAAATATAAAAATCCATAATAATTTTTCCAGTATTATAGTTAGTTTCAGAATTCCTCAACCAACGACGGGTTTGGGTGCTACTAAGAAAAATCTCCAACATGCCCCAAAGATCTACTTGCTGAAGTGGCTTCTGGCTTTTCCCTGTCTTGATTTCGCAAAAATTTGGCAAGATTTTTGTTCAACGGAAAAATTTGTGGCATCTTACTTTGAAATTCCCTCCCTAACTGCCATAAAAATGAAGAATCTTACTGCAACCTTAAACAAATGGTTTGCATAGGTACTCAAATATGTTCACTTGCTCTCAAACTTCTGATCAGATCCAAATTTTCGATCGCGCTAAAACAAAGCACTAAACAACGACAATCTTACGGATGCTTTGGGATACAGGATCCCAGCTTTTGCTTATGTGATCGACCGTGCGTCGGCACCTTGCTTTGTTTAATTGCCCGATTTTGCTGCCTTTGTGAAGCTAGCTATAGGTTAAATTACACTCCCCCCTACATTTTTTCGGTCTCAGTTTGCTTCAAGGGCGGATCTAGACTCTGGAGTTTGGGGGTCAGAACAAACAGGGCGTGCCATTATCAGGCCCGTAACCAGGAGGGCGCAGGGGGGTGCAAAGCCCCCTAGAAAATTTTTCGGCCACCCTGGAAAAATGTGTTGGACATAATTTAAAACTATTGGACACAGTTCAAAAAATTTGGGCCCCTCTCAGAAAACTCTTTGCCCTTCCTGGTGTCATAAGCTGGTTACGGGCCTGCCATTATACATTCCATTCATGATTTTTTATTAAAAAGGATAGTGAAGAGCAATACTTCAGTGGAAAAGTGTTCGCCTCTCAATTGGAAGGTTGGGTGTTCGATCCACAGCCACTGAGTGAATTGCCGTAGCGCTCCTTGGGCAAGAGTGTTCACCTCAACCGTCACCAAAAATCAACAAAAAAAAGAAGAGCAACATTTCCAAATCAAAGTATTACCAAAACACGTCAGTTTTACCTTGTCTATCCTACTTTTAGATCTTGTTTTTCCCCGCTTTCCACTTAATCAGCAAAAAGCCATTCGTTGCATATTTAGCGTCGCCGTTTTTAACCAGGTGTCCGCCCTGCAAACTTGCAAGCATGCTCCTATTTCCACAGGATACGTTCTCAAAGCGAAAAGGGGTGCAATTATTCAAAAAGACATCGCATCAGGGGGCGTCATAGTTGTTTGGAGAGGCACTTGTATTAAATTGCCTTGTGGATACGTCACGTGTGGCCACAGGATGGAAAGACACAACAATATTGAAAAATTGAGCATATGAGTTACAGTATATAGCACTATCACATTAATACCAGAAGCAAGGTTTGCTGACTGCTTTAGATTTATTATACTTTACTTAATTTGTAGTTCGTTTATAATTTAAGCTTCTGAAAAGAGGCTTCAGACCAGAATCGGTATTAAAGCTGGTAAAACGTGTTACATAACATTCGTACAGCAACGTGGTTTCAGTTGATACGATCGGAACCACAGTCTTCTAATATCACCCGGGATATTGGTTAAATAAAAACTTTGTATCTGTCTACAACAGCTCAGCAAGTTCATGTTCAAATTTTGTGGAAGTAAGAACTGCTTTCAAAAGTCCTTTCGCAGCAATAACTATCCCATCACAAAGTTTCTATACCTTCAATAAAAAAACATACATACTGCAGGTTCTTTTTAAGGAAAATGTTAGGTACCCGGCATGGACCTGTAGGGACCCGATTTTCTCTGATTATAGCAGTGGTTCCCAAACTGGGAATAACTTACCCCCCGGGGTGATATGCGGTTCTTCGGGAGGTAACGCGGAACCAAAACCACAATGCTGTTCTGTATTATGAGAGATCATTGGAAAAGAAATTTTCGACATGAAGTGTGAAAAGTTTTTACTGAGGGTAATAAGACATAATCGCTAACTTGTTTGGGTAACGGTTCGAACAAGTTTGGGAACCACTGGATTATAGGGACGCGATTTTCTCTGATTCTAGGGACCCGATGATAATTTTCTCTGATTCTACCGACCCGATTTTAAATTCTAGGGACCCGCATCGGGTCCCTAAAACACCTTTAAAAAAACCTGCACGCTGTATATGCTCGCAACTAAATGTAGCCCACAACTGGCAACCGATTATGTAGGTAGATCTTAAAGGCAAGACATGAAACTGTCTTTTCCGTGCCAAACAGATAACTTTGAACCAACTGACCCCAAGAACTCTTGAAAACGACAACAAAACGTATGGCGTTAGCGTTAGTGTCGCGAGCAGAAAATAAGATGTGCCGCATAATTTTCGGCACAACCCTGCGTTTTGTAATAGTTTTATCTGAACTGAGCGAAGAAAACAAACCTGCACGATGCATCTTGCATCACTACCGATACAGATGGCAACAAAGCTGTGATATCACCTTTTTCACCAACTTTTTGATGGGAAGAAGATGACAATTTTTGTTGGATCGTGGACAGCAATTTGTGAGACATATGTTTAAAATAACAATTAAATGATGATCTGGTATAATCAGCTGAGCATTCTAATGGGGATTTCGCAGGAACACAGTACTAAGCTGTCCACAATAACAGCGTTGGCTGTATCACAGCTTTCTACTAATTGTTAAATGATTGCATATTCTGAACAGACAACAATGGTAGTTGGAAATGTTTGTCTAGCATCTGAAAGCTGCTAGCGTCATAACGCTACGCAGAAGCTTAAATTAGTTCTTGGCAGTTTTCCAGTTCATCTGCCCTTTCGTCGCCTCCACTGCAGCAATAAGCACTACATGTTTTAAGTTTTAAGCTTTTGCTTAAGAATTCTAAACTCTTCTCGGATTCAGCCTTTAGCAAGAGATTTCAGAAAAGATTGTTACATTTTGCAGCAGTGGTATGTTGCAGTATTGTATGCTAAATACATTTTCTAATAAACTGTTTTTGTTGTGAATTGATATTCACCAATGATAAGCTATGAGGAAAAACCTGACTGATGCAGAAAACGAAATCCATTTGGTTTTATTAGAGTAAACTTATTGCAACAGGTCAATTTATAACTGCCTAATTGCCTCCTCACCGGCTAAAGTTAGTGTCATCCCCAGGACGTAGTCATAAAGCTTCGTAAAATGTGATCACACAAGTTTCAAACTAAACAGTATGTGGAGCAGAACAGTCGACATAGTAATATCATTGGAAAACTCTCAACCCACTTTCTGTCGTTTGGACTCTGTGAAAATATGTTTTGTCTCACACACGCTCGAAACACTAGTCTGTCAAATGGCGTTGTGAAAACTTGTGCGTGCCTTGAATGAACACACTGGATTGTTGCAGATATCTATCTTGAGACAGCACTCCACACACGTTGCCATTCTGTGTTTGCTGTCAGTGTCATAGGATTAGCACGCTTGCCACCCAGCGCCGGATTTAGGGAAGCCCAAGAGGCCCGTGCCCAGGGCCCCTCACCAAAGGGGACACCCACCATGTTCGTGTGCTTAGCCATATATGCGACATGCGCGTGCCACTTAGATATTTTTACCGAGGAAAATTTTTTGTAGACGCCCATTGGCCACCGTTGGGGGGCCACCAGCCAACACTCAGAAAAAAAATTAAGAAATGATCGTAAACCTGGATGTCGTGAATGTCTATACTGGCTAAAAAACGAAAACACCCCGAAAAACGCAAAAAACAACAACCTACTGAAAACCAAAAGAATACTAAATATCAAAATGTCAGCTAAAGGGGGCTCCGTTTTTACATTTAGCTTTCCAGGGGGGCTCGCCCCCTTGACCCCCGGCAGTTACGCCACTGATTAGCTTACATCTCTACTCGTTTCTTGAAGATTTTGCGTCTGAACAGTCGCATATGAGTAGCATTGTTAAGTAGGGCCACCGTACGTCCTCGGAATGGGACATTTCGGCGATGCCGTTTCGACGACGTATTTTCCGGTGATTTAGGGTTTTAGTATAGCCATCCACATCCGGATTCACCACCATTTCTCAATATGTTTCTGAGTGATGGTTAGTGGGCCCCTTGCAGTGGCAAGTGGGACCCTTTCAGCTACGTTTTCCATCCCTGTCTCAATACTCTAGTTATACCATTACTCACACTAACAATGGATTTTCAAACTTGTGGAAGCATTGCTACAGATTTACACATGTTTTTTTTCACACAATATAAAACTACGTGCCTTTCCGCTATGAGCAGTCACTGACCAATACCAAAACGTGTTTGAGTTCGTGCAGAAACAGCATCAACCAAATGCAATTTATTGTAAAATGATGGAACATGAAAGATGGGCAAAATAGTTTGCAACTTGCAATACCACTGAATGCTTCAGCAAACTGATAAAGATTGCAGTTTTACTTCAGCGGTATGGCTCTTTACGCTAATGTGGAACGATTTTTTCCTTGATGCTGTCGCCTGTCACAAACCTAAAAAATAGAGAAATCTTTCTGGTATAACCAGTCTCTAGTCTTTAAAGCTGGAGTGCAATTTGAAACATCTTTCATGCAGGCAGTTTCATAATATTGTTAAAGGCGATTCTACATTTTTAAGAAATTTAAAGAAACTGTAAAATATGCATGGGCTAAATAGGACAAGTTTAACAAAGATTTTGTGTGGTTTGATTATACCATCGTCAACACTGGACGTCTTACTTCAATGCTTAAAACTTATCAACAGCACTATTTGTTATCTGACTTGTTACGTGTAGGCAACACGCTCAAGTAAGTGACAGCAGCCCCGTCACCACGGAGGGGCTTTGGTGGGCTTAGCCCCCCCAAACGAAGCTCCAATCCCCCCAAATTACAATAGGAAACATTATAAATCGGTGGAATTTTTGTTAAATTTTATTGTCAAGCCCCCCTGCACAAACGTCAAGCGCTCCCCCCCCCACAAATATAAAGCCTCCCTATTGATGACTTTCTGGCGACGGTTCTGAGTGACAGTCGTAAATTGTCCTCCTTTTTGCGATGACAATATGGCAGCCCTAGTGAGCTTAAATAAACATGGACAAAGGAAAGAAGGAAGATCGTCACCTTTACAAGTGTAGAGCTTATACAAATGGTTCTAAAAACGTAAAAAGCAAAAGAAGCAAAAGTGTGAGAGGAAGGAGTTGCAGCTAAGTCAAGAAACATTCAAGTCACTATTTTACAGTGGCAGTGAAGCCAGCAGAGACATTTCTGCGTAACCTCTAAGAGGACAGAAAATCGAAGAACATGTTGTTACAGACTTTGATCTACGTTACGATGAGAATAGACCTAGTTTAACCAGCGGTGTAGCAGCAGAATAACGTCAAGAAGTATCATCCAAAAACACGATAGATGAGATGGCTGACGCTATCACTGGAGGCAATGATAGCGATCTCGAGTCAGCTAATATACCAGAAAAATGCAGGAATATTGGTTGAAAAATGAAACAGTTTCTCTTTAACATTGTGACGAAAAGTTATTTTTAAACTATTTTGTTTCACAGCACAGAAACGACAGAAACTCGTCACAGAAACGCACCGCAAGTTTTATTCGTCGCCAGAACCACAACGGCGATGTATTTGACGGAAGCTGGCTTGCTTCTGGTGACCGGTTTTGCAACAGTTTCACAAATCGCTGATCATTTCAAATATCATGTTGCCTAACAAAATTTTGTTGCACTTGAGTTAACAAATGTGACGTTACAAGATTACGTCATAAATATTAACGATCCGTGGAAATACTAGCGACTTCATCGATCATCCCCTACCTAAAGATTCTGTATCCGCACATGAAGCCTTCCACCACGCCTGGGCCCCAGACCCCACCATCTAAATCCGGCGCTGTTGCCACCAATAGCTGACGATGCATTACACGTGCTATATGGCAAGATCAGGTAAACCACGAGATCTAACGAGGTGCCGGCAGGGATGAGGCCTGCTCAAGCGCTTGGTTTTGTAAATCGAGTCACTGCGTCAATATCTGTCCAACTTAGCAGCTACCAGACGAGCGTTTTCACTACACAGAGGCGTACATTTGATCAGAGGTGGCGAGGACAGCTACACCAATAGCGCTCATGTCAAGCAATGGGGTTTTCAGAGTTTTAGACGGCGTATTGCTTGGGATTTATTAACTCACACAGTTTATAACCGGTTTTGCCAACTAAGATTAGGCAGTTTTTCAAAATCAGTGAAGCAGAGCCACTGTTATTGGGCCTGCCTGAAATAGTAACCTGCAGCGACCAGAAACAATGCCTTTGTTTTTCTAGAAAATGACTTTCATGCATTGCAATTGCTATTGAAGAAAGTTTTATACAGGGTTCCCACACATTTTCAAAACCTATTTTCCATACTTTTTCAATACTTTTCAATGCTAAATGAAAAACTTTAATACCATAACTATCTTCATTTTTCCAAAATTTTATTCGTGGGACACAACGCCAAACATCTGCAAAACTGTCATTAGCGGTAAAGAACAAAATTTGAGTAAATAAGTGGCTGAATTTGGAATTCCATACTTTTTCAACACTGTATGTAAGTTTTGGCCAAATTCAATACTTTTTCAAGGTCTTGAAAACCAATTCCACAATTCAACACTTTTTCAATACTTTCAATACCGCGTGAGAATCCTATTTATACGCAAGTTAAGTTAACGAGGGTTCCTTGCCTGCACACGATTTAAATACAACTCTTTCACGTGTTAAATTCTTCAGGTTGAATTTGAAAAAAAACGGTCACTTCGGAAAAAGGATGGAGTACCGAATTTTTCAAAGTATTTTCAGGCGTGCTTCACTTTACCGAAAAGTACTAATCGCTAATTCGAAGGACATCGTGTCCACTGCGCCACGGTAATTTTGTAGTTACAGGGTCGCAACTAGCTGATATCTTCTGGTGGAAATGACGGTAGCTTGTTGTTGTACCTACATGATTTTGAAATTTTTTTGGGGGGAGGAATTGTCCGGTTGCGACTTCCCTGGTTTCATACAAGGGTAGAAATCAGACAACAAGAAATGAGTTTGCTTTGCACCTCAGTGGACACATGGAAATTTGCTTGTACGCATTCCAGACGTGATATCGTGGCGTTGAGGACCACTGCATCATAAACGTCATATTTAAGAATATCAAAATATGGACAGGTTGTCATTAACATTAAAACGTACACAACAACGACACCTTCAACTGGGCCGTATGCGGCCGGCAAGTTGGACATAGCTGGGCTAGATTATAATCCATAGCACCGTGCAGCAATGTTTGTGTTGTTGCCTTCAATTTTAACAGTTTTGCAACGCAACTCTATCACACAGCATGCAATTTTTTAATACGTCATCGCTTCAACCATTTTGTTACTCCTCTCCAGTCACGCGCTTGTCACTTGTTCACAATCACAAAATAAGAACAGTTATGGCGAAAGAGTCAAGGGCCTTTGAGAGAAATTTTGCCTGGGGATACGAAGACCGATAACGGCCTCCCTAGCTTCTGGGTTTCTCGTTGAAACTTGTATAGGTTGTTTTTATGGTAATTAGAATATAGATCAAACAGCTACCATGCCAAGATTTAGAAATATACAGGGGCGTAACGAGGGGGGCAGGGAGGCGCATTCCTCGGGTGCCGAATCACTATGAGGACGCCGAAAGTCCCAACAATGTCACAACTACTTCCTTCAATACAGTACATTTGCTTCCAGAAGACTTCAGTTTCGAACATGGGGCGCCAAACTTGCTTCTTGCCCCGGGCGCCATCTAACCTCCTTGCTCATTAAACATTACTGTCAATCACTGACGTTTCATCTAACTGACAGCAAGCAAACGATCACCTTTTAATTGAACCCGGTCTTATCGTTTGTACACGTGTAGTAAAAATACACGAAGAAACAGGTCCGTGTTAACTATGCAAAGATTGAAACGATCAGGTCGAGAGCAAGCTTATGAGTGAACAGCAGAAAACCACTAAACCCTTTATGATTTTTTTTACATGGCAACACCTTCGGTTTTCCCATCTTTTGTGAGAAAAAAACGGATTCGAAATCAGTTTTTTTCTTGTTATTTCACAATAGGTGTTTTTGCCTAGTTTGGAGAAGTGTTAAAAGAGCAGGTCTTTGTTAACAGTACTTTGTAAATAGAAATAACTGTTTATTTTGCCTCTGGAGACTACGATACTGAGAACCTGTCCTGGAGTGAAAGAATTGCTATTAAAAAATTTGAATCCCACCACTGGTTATAAGGCATCGTTGCACAACGTTAGCCTTCATTTTTAGAAAAGGACCAGAGTCTAACGAAGGCACGTTAGTGAAAACAACTAGAATTTTAGAGATGCAATTTCGATTCACGCTACACTGCAAAACTTTGAGAAATTTGATAAAATTGGCGAACGCGGTCAATGTTGCGCGTTCGCTCACGTTCGGTTTGAAGTCACTACATATTTTAATGTGGCTCAAATATAATAATTCTCATTGATAAAAGTTATTAACAGTTCTCCTCATCTTGTTATTCAAAAAATTTTCGTAATTTGAAAAACAAATTCTTTGCACATCGCAGCTATAACAATTCTTTTAACTTGAATCACTGAGCAGCTAAGAATATGCTACCATCCATCACGGACTGTGTCATGTAGATACAGCAACGACAAATTTGCCAAAATTGCAGATATACTTCCCTTTTCTCACAACCTTTGTTGTGAATACTACAACGTTTATTGCATTTTTCAGTGGTAGCCAGCTCAGTTTATTTTTAGCATCCCGACCACATAGCGAAAATGTGGTCAGGAATGCCAGGGCAGGAAGCGACGGCCGTAGCTGTCAGCTTTTGTGAACAACTACGTTCTGTTTAAATCACAGCTTTCTAGCGCTGTTGTTTGTAATACAACCTTGCAAGACTTCCTAGTTTTACTCTGTTCCTATGTAGGTATTGGTGCAAACGTAAAACCCTCAGCCCTATAATTAAAACTTATTCAGTTGCCAACAATACGGAAAAATACCTTGAAAACGCTCACGACTGAGGTTTTCATTATTTTGATTTTTCTGAGTCAAGAAAAAAATGCTCTTTAATTAGATCAGGGGTGTCAAACTGGCTGCCCGCGGGTCAAATCCGGCCCGCCATGACCCGTTTTGTTGCCCACGTCATGTCACTTTTGTGCTTGCATT
>Ga0210059_1004299_pt1 | contig 22949 bp, 11 predicted proteins | sample Ectturendosymbi2_FD_188042 | JGI IMG/M metagenome (GOLD analysis project Ga0210059, IMG submission 188042) | Ecteinascidia turbinata endosymbiont from Florida, USA - Sample 2 (SPAdes) (version 2) | ecosystem: Host-associated > Tunicates > Ascidians > Unclassified | place: Key West, Florida...
GCCGTGCAGAACCTTAAAAATAGTTGTTGTGTTCAAGCAGCCCTCTTTTCATTAAGGCACGTTTCGGAAAAGGGCGTTTCTGCAGATCGCCTTCCTACGAATCTCCGTACTGTCATTCTGGTATCAATTTAATTTTTAACTGTGAAGTAATCAAAGCAGGAAGTTCTGACCGTTGGTAATATTTGGCAAGGCCGCTGGGCCTTGCGCTATTGACTGACAATACAACACAATGCAAGTAATATTCCTTATTCGTCAAGATGATAGAACGCTTCTTCAGAATGAAGTCAACAGCAAAACAGGAACATAATTTAAACCTCAAAAGGAACAGTTACATCCCCAAAATGTGTGTGGATCCTTGCCCCGTGGGGTCCACAACAGATGCTACATCTTCAGAATATGAGTAAAAAATGTCTTCAGCATCCCAATCAAATTCCTTTTCTGCAAAAGTTTAGGATGGTCCGCCACGAAACGTGACGGAAAAACGTCGTCTGAAAAAACTGCATTTGTTAATCAAACGGGAATACTGTATTTTCGTTTTTTCAAAACCAGCCAAAATGTTGGATGGAATAAGCTAAATCTATGGAAAGAGTTGAAGCAGGCAAGTGGCATATTGGATCTGGGGTTGGAAACCACCCTCTTGAAATTTACGCAGCTTTATCCGCGGCATTTATGCCAATAGCTTAAGCCCTTTCACAAAAAATACTGCGAAATAAATAATAGAATTACAAAGTATAGCCATCATGCTTTTTCTCAAGCGTGTGTCTATCTAATAAGTTAGGCGTACCATTAAGCCACTGTTCATTGAACCCCACATGTTGCGGCTCATGGGTCACTTCTACGCCATTTTGAATCAAAATCACGTCCTCACTTAAACCCGGCCAGTCGATGCTTTTTTCTCCTGCTAAAATGCGTATTATGTTGCACTAAGTTAACCAAATAAAAGATGCCGGAAACAACTTAGAAACAACAGCGTTAAAACAAAAAGTTCAAGACCCAATAATTTTACTTCAACCACCAGAAAAATTATAATCAGTAACAAAAACCTAAACGCTGTACTTGCTTGCATCCCGCTAACATGGGAAAAATAAGTAAGCATGAGGAATATCTTGTATTGATAAGTGGCGCTAAACCTGTGTAGTTTTCAAAAAATCTGGGTGGTTCAAGGGTCCCGCTATGATCACAGGAACCGACCTTCCTTTAACTAGCATCCATGGTGTTCTGTATAGAAGGCCTAGTCTGCTAATGTCAATGGTCGTTTTCTCGTTTTTTGTTGGTGGAAGCGGAAGCGATAGGTGTGGAAGCGGAAGCGGTTGACGAAATAGCCGCTTCCACATCCCTGTTTAGAAGCCCTAGACTGGTAGGCTAGCTTAACACGACATGTAGCTGTGGAGTGAGCAAATTCATTAAATATTTACTCAAAAATCCAGGTCAAATCCAATGTGCAAAAGTGCCCATTGTTTGTCTTGAAATCAGGGCTTTTTCAACCCACTTACCACGGGTTGCAGAGTCGTAAGGAGTCGGAAGTTTTTGAGTGGAATCGGAGCCGGATTCCTAACAACACTAGGAGTCAATGTCGGATTTTTTTGTCCAACTCCGACGCCAGAAGTCCAATTGGATAATTTTTTACATTACACACGTATGTTGGGAATTCCGGTTGAAATGATACAATTTCTTTTGAAACTTTTGTTGAAACAGACTTCTTGCTGCACTACGATTTTCATTCATTGCTAAGTATTAACAGCCAAACTTCATTCGCTTTATGTTCAGGAGTCGAGAGTCGGAAATTTTGGAAAGGTTGGAGTCGCAGTCGGAAATTTTGCAGAGGTCGGATTTGGATATGTTACCTCCGACTCCGCAACCCTGCCACTTACTTGATGGGCAACTGACTCGGTCTCTGGCCAGTTAGTACCGGAAAAGATACGGGAATATTGGTTGAAATATGAAGCAGGTTCTTGTTGACATTGTGATGAAAGCCATTTTTGAAACATGATGTTCCACAACACGGAAAAGACAAAAAATTGTCACGGAAATGTACCACAAGTCTTATTCGTCGCCAGAACCACAATGGCGAAGTAGTCGACAGAAGCTGGCTTTGTTTTTCTCCTTCACAAACTTTTGTTAAAATGTTTCACTTATAGACTTCTTGTAGACTGACGTGCGCGGTTACGACCAAATGTGCGTATTTCCTTATTAAAAAAGGAATCTCCGACTGGAAGCACGCCCTGAGCGCTTGAGGAGCCACGAGCATTCAATGGAACATATAGATGCCACGATTACATTTACTCGCAAATGTAATTAATCACCATGAAGAATTGATACAGAACTACAGCCAGTCAGGTCAATCAATGCGGTCTATATCGGAAATCGCCTCTGCCTGCAACGATTGGTTTCTGTCGCAAAATTTATTGCTGAGCGAGGACTGGCGTTTAGAGATGATAAAAACGTTGGATCGCCCAAAAAGTTTTTCCAAGATTTTCAAAACTTTTTTAAAGCAAATATAAAAAAACAGAAGATTCAGTGCTTCTAACGACTGGTTTTGCAACAGCTTCACAAATCGCTAATCATTGTCAAATACCATGTTGCATCATAAGGTTTTGTTACAGTTGAGTTAACAAATGTGACGTCACAAGAATACGTCATAAACATTAATGATATGTAGAAATACTGGTGACTTAATCGATCATCCCCTACTTAAACATGTTGTATCAGCACATGGGGCCTCCCACCACGTTTGGGTCACAGACCCCCCACCATCTGTATCCGGCACTGCAACGGTGTATTTAACATTTGTAGTCATGGAAAAATGCATTTCAACATAAAAAGCTTAGAAAAGGTGTTGCTCTCATTTTGATGAATTTGAGGCAAGAACCTTAGTCTTAAAACCTAACGCAAGGGCTAACGATATGTTTTGATATGATTGTGGTTAAGGCTTTTATTAAAAAGGACGTCAATCGAAATTTTCGTAGACAGTGGCCAGGGCCGGCCCTAGCAGGTGCGGGGCCCAACGCAAGACCTAGGCGCGGGGCTCCTCTGAGCAGTGATTGTGTGACGTCATCGTGTTCAGTCAACCAATCGTGGTAGAGCGCAGATGCAAATCATTAACACGAGAAATGAGCACGTTTGCTAACGTTCGATAATGGAAGAAATTCGCTAGTTCTGACGAGAGTGTTCTTTATTAACAACAGGGATGTGGAAGCAGAAGCTGTCCTTTTCTGTGGAAGCGGAAGCGCGAAAATTCTACCGCTTCCGCGTAGGTTGTTTGACTTGAAAATTTGGCGAAAAAGTTTTGTCCATTTCCCGATGTGGATTAAAACGGTGAAGTTGCACTATAAGTCTGAATGAACGTGCGATATCAGTTACGCAAGAGAAAAAGCACAACTAGCATCCATGGCATTCTTCATACAAGTCATCGTGCAGCTTACCGATTTTATCGGTCAACGGTCGTTTTCTTGTTTTTTGTGGAAGCGAAAGCTGTTGACGAAATAGCCACTTCCACATCCCTGTTTAACAATGAATTTTATATGGCGTTTCTACTGGATTCTCAAGCGCAAGGTGTATCTGGCAAAAATGAACAATCTACCCAAACACCACGGCGCGGGGGGGCCAATACAGCTGCATCGGTTTAAGGCCGGCCCTGTCAGTGGCGTGCCTATGGTTTCGCGTGCCCGGGGACAAAGTCAGTTTGGGCGCCACGACTCAGTCCTTTTGGGGCAGCATAGATGGAAGAATGAGTTGAGAGTAAAAAGGCGTCGAAAGCTGACTCGGGCCTTGCGTATAGTTGTTTCTAGACTCGTCTAAAAACTGTATATGACGGTGATGTCACGGAATTGACATCAGGACCATTGAATCTCGGAAATTATTGAAACTATCGTAAAAAATCTGGTCGTTTCGCGTGAAGCTATCTCCACTTTGAAATTTCGGTCATGACTGATTGCGGTAATACATTCAAATTGTTGCAGCTAGTGAAAGAAATGCAACAACTAGGCAACAGTTCCCTGATCATTTCCAAGAATCTGCATGAATGTTAAATTACAGAATTTTATGGACACAAAAATCTTCTGATAACACAACATAAAAGTGGCCAGAGTTGCACCTTGTTTTCTAAAGCACGGGTTTGTCAGGGCTTTTTGAAGATTCCGAATGTAGCGAACCCGCTTGTCCCCTTCTCTCGTCAGGTCTGGTGGTTACAATCGCCGCTGATGCGACCTGTAGGGGGGTTTGGAGCATGCACTCCCAGAGTTTTGAGTTTTAGAACGTCATACGGGCTGACTCACGAATACATAAAAGGTAATGACAGACAGACGAATGAATATGAAAACCTGAAGGCAAATGATTTTATACAAAACTACCAGACAAATATAAAATTGCAAACTCCTGAAACATATATATGGATATAATACCTGAACGTTAACAGAAAAGAAACGCTGCGATGTAATACAGTACTTTATTTGTAAGTGTAATTATCCAACGTCATAGACATCGTTTTCTTGCCTTTGCTGCTGCAAATTTAGCGATGATTTCGTCAAAACACTGACATAATTTAAATGTGTCACATGGAGTAACCAAGAAAATATCGTAAGGCCGATGACGCTCTGTGAGACGTTCTAGGCATGGGCGTCTCCAGGGGAAGTAGGTATTTGCCTAATTGGGAATAAGAACCAAAAATTTCTAGACAACATGAAGTCAGCAGCTCAATTCCGATCAACCGAATTAAATCTTGCAATGAGAAGTTTATTTAGCGGAATGACACACACACTGCTGAAGAGCCAGATTCACAATATTCTGGTTATGCAGTGATGAGGTCTGCTTTTCAAAGATGTTTTGAAGGAGCGAAGTGGTCTCAAATTTTTCCAACGGTCTCTCAAAATACCGTACAACTCCGCTCTACGACCACGACCAAAATACACTGGAACTTCACTTTATGGCCATCTTGGTATTCAGATAAAATCGTTGCGCTCCCTTTAAAATGTCTAACCGGTCACCAATGGCAACCCTTAAAAAACCTGGATTAGGTTACAGTTCACTCATGTCCGCTCCTTTGCCAGCAAAGGCAGGTTGCGAAACTTGCGAGGAGATTGCTCACCTGTTCCCCTTTATTACCTAACAATACGACGGCCACAAATCTTAAAGGTTGACTTGCTAAAATAAAGTCATAACTTGTGGCTTCATCGAAAACCATGGAAATGCTTCTTTCGAAGACCACGGCAATATTTCCTTGAAAAGCAGGAGTAGAAAAGGTTGGGAACCTTTGCTCCAAAGTGTCAAGATTTTTCGCGGATGATTATTACAACCCCCCAGGCGGATTCCCTTCCTCGTATGCGATTTAAGCGGCTTCCTCGTATTGGATTTTTTGCAGACAGCAGCTGCCGGAGTCACGTGGATCATATTTTGCATTTTATGAAATTGGAACGGCGGCGAAAAATCGTCAAAGAATCGAACGTTCCGACAATCAACGCTAACAGAGACGGCGCACAGACACACCTCAGCCATGAGACGGAAAACAAAACGAACTCATCGGTTCGAGTCAGGGGTGTAGTGAGGCGGGAACGCGTGGGAACGGCGTTCCCATACTTTTTTCACGTCCTGCTTTAAAATGAATTAAGCTGTTTTAAAATGGCTATTCTTTTGGATGCGTTCCCACACCTTTTTTGTCAGAGCACTACATCCCTGGTTCGACCTCGACGCAAGGTTGATAAAACATCAATAACAACAGCAAGAGGAAACAAATGGAAATGTTGAACTAGGTGAGCCTCACACGGTGGCTGCATTGTCAAGGGGGGGACGAAAGAAAAACATCTCGGCCTTCTCTTCAGGGTTGTCGCGTGCTTTGCCATGTTTGAGAATCCTTCGCGCATTGGCATCAACTGTGACCTTTCAGCGTCAGGTCAACGGCCGCGAGAAGTGACGTAGACCCGTGTGGGAGGTGACCCCTCAGCGATCTCACAACAGCAGCGCAAAACATTGTTTCGTCAGCGATCGCGCGCCTGGCGTGTCGACCGATTATTGACTGAATGACGTTGTGAGTCACCGAATCGCGTTTAAAACGTTTTCCGAAACAACGGGCACGGATTCGCGGATTGCTTTGGGCGTGGCACTCGGCCAGGCTTACAGAGAAGCTCGTCTAAGCTTTGGTCCGTTTCTGCAGCAACTGGTCAACAATAAAGAATCGTCAGAATTCGCAAGAAAAGGCTATCAGCAACCAACATGACAACGAACGATTGTGGTCGATTCTAGAGCAGCAGCGAATTTCAAGAGTAGGTGATTCTGCGGCCGAGAGGCAGAGGTTGGCAGTTATTTTTAGATCATAGGCAACTTGCGGTAGACGTAAAAAAGCAGCTCACGGGTAAAAACTTTAAAAATGATTTTGGTAAAAGTGCTACAAAAACAGTCCGTCTGGCATGAAGTTTCACAGGCCGGGAAAGAAGAACAGGTCTTTGCACAGTGACGAAATGAAGTCGGGCATTTCTTTGCATCTGCAAAAGCATACAAGGCAGTTGACTTAGACGCGCCGCGACTATTGTGCTGTCATGGAAACGCGAAGCCAAACAAAGGGCACGGTCAGCACTAACCACGGCTTACGAGGGCCAACGTGTCCACCGGGCCAAATCCCGGACAAACAATGTCTTAAAGGTAGTGGTTCCCAACCTTTTTCCGATCGAGTACCGCTTGTGTGTGCGGTACTGTGACCGCGTACCGCCTTGTTCCAGGAAAACTCATTCAACCAAATATTATTCGGTCATTAGTTCAGAAAACTATACTTGACACAACAGCGACACGCACAAAATGGCGATGAGAAGCATAATGGTCGTTGCTGAAAAGCAATAGAAGAAGTACACAGCAATGCAAGATTTTATAAAACGAACCCGGTAATTAAGCGCACAAGCTGCGAATACAGTCTTTTTGTCGCGAAAAACAGTAGACCCACTCGCGTGCCTCCTTGAAAGCCTTCGTACCAAGTACGCATACCACTGTTGGGATCCACTGCCTTAAAGGCTGAACTTCACACTGAACGACTCTAGGTTCACGTCGAGCAGATAATTTGCTTTTGACGTAACACGAAACGCCGCTCGGTCGAATACTAATAAAAAACACGTCTCACAGTTGATGGAGTTCGACCGTAACAACGAAAGGACAGAATCAATTGTTGGCGAAAGATCGGACTATTCCAGTCGTTCAAGAAAATATAAAGCAGTCGCTTGTAGATTGCGCGCCGAGCGTTAGGACGCCACTCACCGGTGGAACTCCGACGCCGGACTGTGGCCCTCCCGGCCCTTCACCAGACTGTTGACGATCGTCATTATGTCGATCAAGTGCTTGTCGCAAGCGTGGTGAGCCAGGACCTGAACGAAAAAAGAAAAAAAGATTTCGACCTTTGACCTTTTCGCGTGTGAAGAGCGGACGCGGCGATTGTCGAGACCGCTAATCAGGATTTGACCGATTTACGAAGTAATGAAAACGAGAAACGCGACCGAAGCGCAACCACGAGAGGACTTCGCAGTTTTGTAGCGGAAGTGCGGAGTGCGACCGTTGCTAAGCAATGGTAAACAGCCTTCCATAACTGGCTACGTCGTTGATTTACGTCCAGAAGTAGCAGCGAACGAATCACGCTCATTACAGTGTTTACCGTAATTTATTCGATTGTTAGCCGCCCTTACTTGCAAGCAGAGGCGTAGCCGGGGGGCCCAGGCGGATGTGTCCCCCAATTTTTAGAATATCTACTTATTTTATGCTATGAGAGGCGGTGTTCCAAACAAAATACTGCTGATCGCCCAAAGTCAAAAGTTTTGCTCCTTCCCGAATCGTTGACCCCCCCCAATTTTTTGGGCTGGCTGCGTTACTGATTGCAAGTCGCTCTTGATTGTGAGCCGCACGAAAAGGTGTTAAAAATTTAATTGGCAACCCTGGTACGTTTAATTGGCAACCCTGGTACAAATGCTTAACACCACTACAACTGCCTTCTGTTCATCATAATCGCACCTTTGACGCGTGTGCACATGACGCTGCAGTGAAGAAAGAGAATGCGAAAAGGGAGTTTGGTCGACAAAACGTAGCCAAGGTAAAGAATGAGTATATCTAGACCTTTCAACAAGTTGAAGGAAAAAATGTAAGCCGCCCTTGATTGCAAGCCGCACGAAATGAAAAAACAAACATTATAAGCCGCCGTTTACAATCGCATAAACACAGCATCCTTGGAGACACAGCAGCGTCTAGATATGAATTCAATGCCAAGTTTTCACCTACTGCAACAGCTATCAACTACTTTTAGCAAACCAGCTGCTAACCAACACGCAGTATCGGTCAAGACACGCGAAAAACTGCATCTGGATGGCGTGAAAGTTTCGTTTCACGCCGTGAAAGTTGCGGTTTCACGCCGTGAAAGTTGCGGTTTCACGGCGTGAAATGTTCGGTCTCACGGCGTGAAAGGTTCGTTGTCACGACGTGAAAGGTTCGTTTTCGCGGCGTGAAAGGTTCGATTTCACGGCGTGAAAGGTTCGATTTCACGGCGTGAAAGGTTCGGTTTCACGTTCGCACTTACTCTCACAAGTGCTTGAATGTACCAACTGCCGTGCTTAGTGTTCCGCATCGCGGCGAAGCCCTTCACTGTCGCATAACCAACCAGGAAGTCGGAGGAGGTCGGCAGTTTGTTCTGGAACAATGGCCGCGGGCCGCTGCGAGTGCATGTATTCAAGTCGTCTTCCGGGGACTGCGTGCAAGGAAAGGTACCTGTTAACGAGGCGCAGGCCCGCAGATCACTCATGGCATCTTCCACGAGCCACTGCGCGTGCAGAGATCGACGGACATTTTAAATTTTACCAGGTGTGGCAGGTGTTAATTGGTAAATCTATCGGGTAGCTTCAAAACCGCACGAGTCATCCATTAGTTGAAATACCTTTGAGGTTGTTCTTTGCGCCAACTTTGCAACAAGCATAAAAATACTCATATATTCACTACGGTCATCAACTCGAGCGTTGACTGTCCAAAAAAATCTGCGCTAGCACAAAGTTTTAGTCGGCGAAGATAAATTTCGCTCTGGCCCTTTGTCAGTTTGTTTCAGCACAACATAAAACTGAAAAGACCTCATAATGAACTGGTTATTCGCACAATTTTCACGTGCAGTACACTGTCAGAAATCATTGCACATTTCACTTTATTACACGTCTGGGATGAGTTTCTTGAAATCCACTCAACAGAGGTTGTCACACTTTTTTCACGACCGCCCGGATTAACTGACAGAACGACGAGTGCAGGTCGAATAATTACTTTGGTGATTATTATGTAGTAAATACACAAAATATATATACGAAAAGCATGTATTTATTTATCGAGATGTTATCAAAGAAAACTGATCTCCTTGCTCAGACCACACGAAACCGCGCTAATAACATCTTTTACTTTTTTCGCAGATATCGCGTGATTTACGAAAAATCACGCGATATAGGATCACAGGGTCACATGACAGCTCATCTTATGTCATGATCATGTAAGGATCACATGACAGCTCATCTTATGTCATGATCATCTTTTTCTTGAAGATTCGCGGAGTCTACCAATTTTTTGTGTCGCCGTAAGTTCCATGCTTCCTAAACTTTTTTCTATGCCACTGTGGGCTGAACCTGTTGCTAAATCGTAGTATTGTTTGTAATCTGCCTTCATGAGAGTCTTTCCATGTGCCAAGTTGATATTCGTGCGCGCTTCACAGCTAACAACGAAGTTTTTTGCCCATTTTTCGCTACCGCAAAAAAACATTAAAAGACCCTTCAACTTCTCATTCATCTGCACTACAACCGACTGTCGATACAAACCACGAATGCTGTTCATTGTGCTTCTCACGTTCGTTCATAAAACGGCAACTTCGAAAGTATCCAGAGTCGACTGTGATGTGATAATGCGTCTCTTTGATAAAACAATGATATTTGGACAAGTGAATGATGCATCAGTTTAAACTTTCCTGTAATGTCGTTGAGATTTGAACGGTCCTGTACTTTTGCAAATAACTGCATTTTAGCTAATTTGTGCTACAGTGCAACGGCGGACCGGACAGATAAACTGACTTGGCGGCCGGATCTGACCCGCTGGTCGTAGTTTGCTGACCCTCACTCTGGGCTAGGTCCTACCTAAGGTCTACGGCAAATCATTGCTTTTTTATCCTCGTGCATTTATATATATATTGTGTAGCGTTTTCAAATTTAGACTGATGTTCATATTAGTAGCAGACCTGCGCAGCTTGTTACTTGCAATTAACTTCTTTGATGTTGCTTACAATGCTTACAAACATTCAAACCAAAGATAACAGAGTGGCTGACAAATGTTGCGAAGGTCGAGCTGGAAGCAACGACGGCTTTTCGAAAATACCGAACGCAATGGTCACATCCAACCAACCGGAAAGCAATGCTCGCATCCAACCAACCTGAATACGGTTGCAACTGATCATCTTGGCCGGCGAGTCGCTTTCGTCTACGCCCTTGTCGGGCTTGTCACCTCGGCATGCTTGGACAAGAACAACCTGGAATCAACAAGCAACGAAACAGGAATAAATGAACGGGAACGACTCAGTGGTGCAATAGTGCACTTTTACAGGGGCAGCCAATAAGATTTTTTCCATAGGGGGACCAAAAGTGGTGAAATTTTATTTTACCACTCGAAACTAAGAAAATAACCTTTTCTGCGAAAAATTTACTAAAGAAATGTCCAATCTTAAAAGCCAGGGTGGCAAAGCCACCTAGGCCCCCCTTTCCGACGCCCATGAGTAGTGAGCGCACGTGTAATAATTCATGTGCTTGTGAAAAGCGCCCCGGACTTCGAACAAGTATCAGCGGAATCGTTTCGTTTTCAGCCCGCAGATCGCGAGAAGCGAAAATGCATTTACCGTACACACTCGAGCGGGCGCACGCGGGCCATCACGATACGTGTACTCATGTTAAGCGAAGTGGTGCCAGCTGTTTTCGCCTGGCATTGTCTCTCGCCAGTGCAACATTTACTTTGAAAATAGCCGCATGGCTCACGGCGCAAGCAAGCGGAGACTGGCGCCGCAGAACACTGGTGCCACTCCGACGAGAAGGTACTGACGCGAGTGTAATAAAACTGAAGCTGAACAACAGTTCTAATTCATACTGTACACCTTTTATTTTAAGCACCCCAGTTCAGATACTGATATTTTTCTTTAAACGTGCTGTCCATGATCGCGAAAGTAAATCCGAACGCCAAGTATAAGCAAGAATCGACGTCCCACTCGCGTCGAAGTAAATATCAACATTTAACTGTGATGCAACAATTAAACAAAACATATTTTGTTTGTGAGACAATAATACAAAAAATGGAAATTAACTTGACCTTGTCGCAAAAATAAGTTCACTGGTTACAGTCAGACAAAAACACAGGTACGGAGCGATTTGGAGCTGAACGAAGCAAAATATATCCGTGAGACCTGAGTGTTATTCTTAATGAGCACGAAAGTTAATCGCTGTAAAGACTGAAGCAGTAAAACTACAATATTTCACAACATTTGAGGTTAACGACCTGTCTGCTGTGACTTCAGTATACACTGCAGGCAAATCACTAAATACCAAATAAAACTAGTGTAATCTTGCCAATGGATGATAGTGAAACTTCCACGACGAACATTAACTGCAAACAAAGCAGATGGGCTCTGTTTTGCATAAAAATTACCTTTGGCTTATTTTGAAGACTTCTGCAATTTTCGTTGTTAAACAACTGAAGTGTCTTCTCAATGGATACAGGCATTCCGTCTCGGCCATAAATGACGCCGTCGTGTCCATGACTCATGATTACCATGATCATGCAATCGGCTGAATAATGTTCGTCGAGGGCAGCAAATTTCTGCGAAAGTCCAAGGATTTACGAGTCTTACTGCGCAATATCGCGAATATTGAGCCAAAGTGAAGCCTACGGCAGAGCAAAAATGATTGCGTTAATGCTTTTAATTTGAGGCTGCACTTCCCGACGAAGCGAGGCATGCAGCCAAATTAAAAGCTAGTAAAGAAGAACACTGCGCAAGACGCACTGCAGAACTGTTATTTTTTTCGCTGAGACATTTCGGTCTTTTGTCCCACAACAGTGCTAACACTCGCCGTAACAGTATTCACCAATCTATATTTTCGGATATTACGACCAAATTGGCTGAATTTTTTTGGTCATTTGAAAAAAATTCGGTCTATGACCGAAATAAAAACCTGGCTGCAAAAGTAACAGGTGGAGCACAAAATTTTCCAACGCCCCTGCTTTACCTGAAGCGTAGACCAGATCTCTCGCGCTGTCCCGTCAACAAGAACGTAGCATTTAAAGCCGAGCTGTCGCAGAACGAACTCAAGACGGGCGCGATCGACGTCCCCGGCCTGCAAAAGCGCACCTTCGGCCATCAAATTTAAACCATGATAGAGAAAGTAAGAAACTGTCGAGGGGTACCCGACGAGACAGCCTGTTTAATATTTTTTTGTTGTTTTTTTTCGGTGTCCTGGCGCTTGAACTTTAATTTACGTGAAATGGCCTAATGTCTGGCCCGATAAAATTAACTTATCTTCGTAAGCCTTGATAAGCGTCAAGCTGCCATTACCACACCTTGGCCAAAAATCCAGAATCCTATACAACCGAAGCTTGTGCTATTCCATTGTAGTATTGGAAGACGTCAACAGCTGGTTTGATTTTAAACTACTTCAGAATTCCTCTTTAGCATGAGACAGGTGCAGTAACACCGTGCGCCATTCCTGAGCAGTAAGTAAGTTTAACACCACTTAACGCATGTCTTTAAGCCTTGCCCAAGTAAAGACCTGTCTTATCCCATTCCCACACCAATCGGGTTATGCAAACTGCTACAACGGTAATTTCGGCTACGGGTGTCATGGTTCCTGTGTTTTACCACAAAAGTCACATCTCAAGCTTTTCATGGATCCCTGGCACCTGATCCAGGTCTAATGATTTAAGGTTTTTGAACCACACTATCAATATACAGAGCAATTTCACCAAAAATTACACTAACTTGACCCAACAATTACAGGCTCTAGTTTTGCAGCCGGCTGTTTGAGGAATCTCCTGCCTGGTTCTGCTCCCATCTCCTTGCAATGATTCAAGCTTGTACTTATCATTCAGCAATAATTGCAAAGCCACAGCAGTGACCCACACCAAGCGAATCGATCGCAATTTATTGCGTAAGGAAACTAGTTTCGTGTGTTACACATCTTCAGTCCTGCTCAAAAGTCTGAGACAGAAACCACGCTAAACGCGGAGAGTATTTTTTTGTCAATCAGAAGTGCCGAATGGCCGTTACGATCTGTGTTCGTTGAACAGTGTTGTAGCTGTGTTTAGTGGAGGAGTTGCAATTGTGCTCAATTTTTGTAATCTTCAATTTTTGTAATCTTGAGTTTTGATCTTAGCAACAGTGCATAATTTTTTCTTTTTGTTTCATATGTCGACTTTTGCGCAGGACTGAAGATGTGTAACACACGAAACTAGTTTCCTTACGCAATAAATTGCGATCGATTCGCTTGGTGTGGGTCACTGCTGTGGCTTTACAATTATAACTTGACCCAAATGCAATTACTTGCAACATGGACCACTGAAAAACTGAGAACACCTCTGGTGCCAGCAACTGCAGACAATACAGCCCCACTGAAATCTCAGGGCCTATGGGTGGAGTCACAAGATCCCAAACAATGACTGTACTCCTGAAAGAGTGATGCCTCATTTCGTCTCATGTACAGGTTTGCCAGATCATATATTATTTGACTATGGGTTCTGAACGACCTGTCTGTTTTCATACACACCACAGTCACCTTTGTGCAAATTCCACTATACTTAATTTGAATTAGTATGATCAGTATCACCTATAACACTCAAACAGGGGAATGCGCATCAGCAGGCTTTTGACTTTGCACACAAAATGTGTGAATTCAGTTATGCCAATACCACCATTTTACAATCAGATTTAAATCTAAAAACTCTTTTACTAGTTCTACTCTTCCAATGTTCGTTGTCAGTAAATAAATTTACCACTTTTCAAGAAGCCTACTCAGCAATAGCTTCATAAATAGCATCCACTCGTTTGCTTGATGGCACATTTTACTTCACAAAAGCTTTTGTTTTATCTTTCGACGTGTCAAACAAGCAGAGAACGCATCATTTTTAGTTACATTTGATGATCACGTACAGCAACTTTTTCCTGGATTTGCCCAAACCCCATGCAAGCAGCACTACTTTAACATACAGAAAGCAAGAACATTACAATGCTCACCAATCTGTTTTCTAAACAGGATGCAGGCTCAAACCTGTCAACGCTCACAATCAGAGCAAGACCTTTCCGTTGCATAGGGTAACTATTGATTTCATTCCTCAGAAAATGCTGCAATGCAAAAAAAAAGGATTAACACTCAAATTAAACAAATATAGACTTTTCCAACAAAATCACCTGAACACTGTACTCAACCAAATTTCATAGAATGTGGCAAAACTTCAGTTTAATGAGTTAAACACTGCATAAGGTTGATTTTAAAGATGACTAAATTGGCAATCTTACTGAGTGATATATAAAAAAAAAAGCTACTTCAAGCAGCATCACATGCTGTGACAAAGCATATTCCACACAGCTTATACACTGATGAAGCAGTAGTTGCAAAGTATCATGCATGGCATATTAAACACTGTTTTTAACCTTTCTATACATTTTTGTCTTTTCCAAATTTAAAACTACACAACAGTTGCCAGCATACATACAACTGCATTCTGTATACGTAACACACTTGATAGTAACCTGCATATTTGCATGCTGCACAATCAGGTCATCTCGATGTGGCCCATCAGCAAGATCAATTGATAATAGATTCTTCATAGGTTGAGCATTGTTGAGAGAATATCTCTGGTTTTCTGTGGCAGTATTACCTGCTTGGAGATGTGGTCTAGCTGAAATGGCATCTTTTCGTGGGCAAGTTGGTTTTGCTGATAACTGTGCATCCATTTCTAGCGATTCCATGGTTGCTGTGGATTCAAGATCACTCAAGGCATTGCATGGAGAAGGTATTACCTCCATTGTTTCATCAACTGAAGATGACACACAGCATTGTCGTTTGGATGGGGGTGGCGACTGTCCTACAGTTATTTGACTAGAAACTTGTTCATCATGCTCTGATGGAAAACGAATCGGCATCTGCATAGTGTCACATGAGGATTGGTTGTGGCAAGTTTCCACACAGCGCTTCGAAGTGTTCTTTTTGCAACTAGTATTTTGGGAGAAATGGAAAGAACTAAGGGGAAAAGTACTCTCCTCATTACAAACTGAAAAGTTTTTATCTACATTAGTGCAATGGTTTGCCAATTTTGTGTTTGCAAGACAATTGGCCAAGTGCGTTTGCTCGGTTTCATTTAATGCATTGACAAAACAGGAAAATGCCTCTGGGCCTCTTGTTGGGAGAATGTTCAAAAATTCCACCTGAAAACAAAACCAGAATCGTGAAAACACTGAAGTGTACTTGCAACCTGATGTATGTATAAACATATCTTAAATGCAGTTCAGTTGCAAATCATTAACTACTAATGTAGCAACAAGAATGTCCAACAGCATGTTGATTTGCAACATGATGATTGAGCAGCAACAAGCCAGTTAATGGATAAAACTGGTATCTGCTATCCTTGAGGCTAAACCAGTGTACAACCCATTTTCCTATACTTGAAAGTGTCCTGTCAAAAAACATTTCACTACCATCTTGTCCAGCTCTGCATAATCGTTGTAACAAGTTCTCACAATGTATAAATGTTGTTACAGAATTGTCATATCACTGAATTGGTTTAAGACGAAATGCTTGCAAGCAATTTTAAGCCATGCATTCAAATAAACTTTCCACAAATTCAAGCTAGAGCACAGGTTTACACTTACAATGAGATCATCAGTGGAATTTACCAAGTAGGTCCAATATGGGCGTATCTTTCCACAATCAAAATAGTTGATAGCCCTATTTTCGTGAAACATTAAATGTTCTACAAATAATTAAAATGTTTACTGTTGTTGTTCTATATTCATACTAGCTTTTTAACCCACATTATTACAATTTTTCATATCGTAGCTTATGCTTTTCTTTTACTTGTCTCATAAATTAAATATGGGCATCACACATTATCTATTAACACCTTCGGTGCAGTGTGAATTCCACGTGATTTTTCAGCCAGCGTGGGACAGTTTTTGGGTTGTTTTTATCCAACAGCTAGACTCAAAATTGAATAATTGAAGAAGTACTTGTCCGATCCACCCTAAATTTTCAGGTAAGATGCATTTTCACAAAAACATTTGTCTAAAATTTGGTTGCAAAAGACCAAGCATGAGAAAAGTTACTGCATTCTCTTCTACAACATACTGGATCCAAATTAGCACAATGCTAACCACATGTAGCAACAGTTAGTCCGATGCACTGGGAGTTCGCTTGCTCGATTAAAAAATTAGTTTAGTAACTCCCAACATTCCTGATGCATTGAACTCAAATTTTCAGGCAAAATGTGTAACAATCTGAAGAAAATTCTTGTGAATTTTGGTTGCAAAAAATTCAGTTTTGAATAAGTTATGGTGCTTTACACAAGTGCTCAACCCTGCTGAATAGGATAAAATTTTGTAGCGTAAGCGTGTCTGCAGTTACAATCTGAAAGTACCTAACTCTGAAGGTTTTCATTATAATTGCTTCAAATTTTCAGTGACGTTGCGCATAAGCATGAAGATCATATGTGAAAACTTTCTTTGCACATATATACAAGTACAAAAAAGTTATCCTGTTACATGTAACAACTGTCAGGACCAAAGTGTTTTGCAAGAAGTTGTTGTCGCCTAGGCCTAGCAAAATTTTGCTGGATAACAACTTCATAAGTGAAAAAGTTCTTGTTCATATTACCTGAAATTTTCAAGGGTTGTGCTAATAGGTAAGGAGAACATTTTGAAATTTTCATTGCAAACAAATGAGTGTGAAAAATGTTGTGTATTACAAAACAACTGTTAACACCTAACTTTTTTGAAAAAGTCTTGTGGCCTACGCCTAGCAAGATGGTTTGAGGCAACACTTCATAACTCAAAAAGTTTGGTCAATTTGTATGAAATTTTCCATAATAATGTGTCCAGGTATTGAGAATTTTTGTTGCAAACAAACAAGTCCAAGAAAACTTATTGCATTGGCATATATATGCGTCAATCAGCACTAACGCATTCGATTAAATGATGCATCATTATCACCCAGTGCATTTGAACGTATGACGTATATATGCATCAATCAGCACCAAAGGTGTTAAAAATCAAACTACACTACTTCAGGTGTTAAAGCACTGAGCAAACCTATACAATATGAAATTCTCTTATTTTCTGATGAACACTTACCAGCAAAATAGTTTTCCTAAAAATTTTGCAGGTCTTATTATTATGAAAATCAATTGCATGGTTTTAAAAGCATCAGGCAAGGACACTTTCAACATGTTTGCTGCCAGTGCACGAAATGTATTCATACTTTGAGCTCCCACAGTAGCCACTATTTTTGTACCACTTTGCAACACCTTAACTTGCCAGGGATTGAGCTAGGGAACTGTTCAGCTGATAAATAGATTCTTCATAGATTGAGCTTTGTTGAAAGAATATCTCGGATAAAAAATCTGACTCTGACTCCTAGTGTTCTTAGGAATCCGACCCCACCCCAAAACCTCGACTCTGCAACCCTGGTCATACTGTCTGAAAAAATATACTAGTGAATACTGTTACGCCAATTTTTAATACTATTACAGGGACTGATGACCAAAATATCTCAGCAAAACAAACACAGATTGTAGGCATTTACAATACATAGATCCACTATTTTTTAAGCAAGCTTGGCCATAAAAGCTCAGTCCATTTGCTGAAAGTTTACAAGTATCACTTACGTTTTTGTTAAACCTTGTGCTTTTGCATAGTATTTTTTCAACTTGATGATCAGACAAAATGCCATTGGTGACAAGTATCTGCAAAAGTTCTTCCAAGTCCAACTCTTTAGCAAGACGCAATCGATTTTTACGCAGAACTTCTTTGTCAAAATTTTCCATGGTTTTACTGGATTTATGTTGAGCTAATGGAACACCATTTTGCAAGTCATATCAACTAGTCTTTTCTAAGCAATGAAACAAAAGTGCAGAGGTGTTTACACAAATCTGAACCCACTTCCAACAACTATTATTTCTTCTTAAATAATTTACATTACAATTTTCTACAAAGGTGATAAAATAGAAAGCTATCAATATTTCCAAATAAACGTGACGTAAGTTTTCTTTCACTCATCAATACTGTTAATAAATCAATGCAAAATTTCGATTGATACATGTCACTTTTAACAGTCACCATTAAGTTATGCTTTATTGATTCAATATTAATATTCATTACCTGAAATAGCATAATGAAGTACCTCAAACAACACACACTTGTGTCACCAATATCTATTATATTAATAAACATTACAGAAAAAAAACAAAAAATTACAATGAAAAAATTCATATTTATTAGCACTTTGCATCCAAAAGCGAACATATGTGAATAAAATTCATGGAATAGCAAGCACTTTAGTAAAATAATATTTTATTGGCATGTATGTGCAAGGTATCTATTTGTGGCCTGCAGCATTTTTAGTTCTGGTGCAAAATTAGTACATTTATATGGTCAAGCTTTCGTTGTCTTGTTAGAGATCGACTGATAATACTTTGTGTCTATACCGATACTGATATTTTTGCATTATGCAGTACTGAAACTGCAGTTAGAAGATATTACGATTCCTATTATACTGACTCACACGGGAATAGGTCGCAACTACGAAATACATGAAAATGTTTGTGTTTTTGCAAAATCATGATTTAATTATCAAAATTCAATTATTTTAACACCTTCGCAGCCGGTATGATTTGGCCTAAATCAAGCAGTTTTCGGTTGTCTTACCAACCGCATAACTCACAAGGTGATTGTGCTAGAGCTGTTCAAATCTCAAAAGACTCTGCAAGTCTTCGAGTCTGCAATAAAAACAATTTTTTGGTTTTGGGTTTCGGAGTTTTTGTGAGTGACATCGTAAGTGGAATAGTTTTAGGCCTTTGTGGCCCACTTACCTAGAACTGGGCCCAAACCGCTAGATGATAGTATTTCGCTCAAGTTTTTATTGGAAACTGCGCCAAAATCCAAGTCTTGATATATTGGATGACCTGCTGGGGTTTTGGGTTCAAAAGTTATGACTAGGGCAACCGATTTTTTGACCTAAAAACTTAAAATTTTGACTTTATAATTTACAAATTTTGACTTTATTTTGACCTATAAAGTTCTGTGTTTGCAACTGCAAAATAATTCAGCCTTAGGTGTTGAGGTTAATCCAGAAGTGTATTCATGCATTCTAAGGTTTGAAAATAAAAAATATTTGGTTGTTTAACTTTGGGGATGATATATTGATAAGTATATTAATAACTACAGTAGAGTCAAACCTGAGAACATCACAAAGCTGAAATACTATAGGCATAATGGATTGAGCATATACCAAAACAAGTACGGCAAGACCACATTTCTCGCCTACCATGCTTATCCTACTCAAGTGTCCAGTAGTAGGCAAAAAACATTATGTCAGAAATCGCAATAAGCCCACTATTATTACAGAATTGCAAATAAACTTGCAAAAGCATACCAATATCTATTGTTGTAGCTTCAATAAAATATTGATATTTAAGAGAACTGTGCTGAAAAGAAAAACGATATTTAAGAAAAAAAAAGTTTGACTTAACGATAAATTTTGACCTCATGATAAATTTTGACTTTTTTTGACCTAATAACTTGGGATTCCCTCATGGTATGAATGTGAAATTTGGTTTGTGGATGTTTCATAAACTCTAGAAACAGCAGAAAATTTTTGACTTTTGGTTGCCCTTGTTATGACCTAATAACAAGAAAATAATTAATCCACTAATTAGATAATTAATTTGTTATTTTTAGGCCATAACTTTTGAACCAGAAATGCTAGAAAGTTGATCAAAGGCTCAAAAGACTTGGCGTCTAGTATCCTAGTATCCAATGAAAACTTGAGAAAAATACTTCTGTCTAGCAGTTGGGCCCGAGGCCAGGTAACATGAACCAAAATGGCAAAAAACCTACCTCACTTATGACATCACTCACAAAAAAAACAAAACCATTAATTCTTTTTTCATTGCAGACTCAAAGACTTGCTGAGTCTTTCTGTGGGTTTGAACAGCTCTCTAGCACCATCAACTGGCGATATATGGAATTGGTTAAACAATCGAAAACTGTTTGAAATAGACTGATTTTCAAGTACGATATATTCATAGACCAGCAGCGAACGTGTTAAGTTATAGTTCACGAGCACAGGTTTTAAGCTTTCTCTTCTTGTAATGAACATCTTAGTTATCATAAAGAAACTCAACAGTGCCAAAAATTCAAAATCTGGGTACTGAGGTTAGAGGCATTGATAGTGCTGATATATGACAGTAGAATTTTAGCCGATAGGATACATTGGTATCAATATTATTTATATCAGCTGATGTATATTCGCATGACGATATATCAGTTAAGCTCTACTTGTTACCATATACATATGGATAATAAGTGGTCCATTTCTGAATTTGATTTGCTGAGTCAGTGCACTGAACAAGCCAACGAGTTGACCATCTTGACAGGAAGACGTCTCATATAAAGCGCACATGGTACTATTTGCACGGTGCTAGCAGTCAGTGCCAGTCACCAAATAAAACATGAGTGGACCATTATGCTGACTGTTGGTGCATTGAGTAGTGTTATAAGCACAATATCAGCATGCACAACAAAACAAACTTTAGCCTGACAGGAAGCTTCTGTCTGCTTTCATACTTCTGCGACGATTAAAACTTGCAAGCATATCTATTTTTCCATAGCTATAAACAGGGATGTGGAAGCGGATGCTGGAAGCGGTCCTCTTTCTGTGGAAGTAGAAGCTTGAAAATTCTAATGCTTCTGCTTCCACATAGGTTATTTGACTCGAAGAGTAACTTGGTTAAAAAGTTTTGTCCATTTCCTGATGTGGGTTAAACGGTGAAGCTGCACTATAAGTCTGAATGAACGTGCAATGCCAGTAGCACAAGAGAACGAGAAAAGGCATAACTAGCATCCATGGCGTTCTTCATAGAAGGCCAAGTCATTGTGCAGCTTATCAATTTTATCGGAGGCTTACTTTTCAAATCTCCAAATACCCCCCTATTGTACAACCAGTATCGTGAATCATTAGCTGTTTACCCTGCACACAGATATCCGTTGAACGTATGTTCTCCCACTTAAAGCTCGTACTTTGTGAAAACAAAGTCCAAATGGGCAATGAATTAACTGATGCCATTGTGTTTATGTGGACAAATAAATCTGTTTAAGGTTAAAATTACTTTCGCTGTCTTTTGTTTGTTTGCTTTTATTTTTCTTTCTTTCTGTTGTTTTTGCCACTTTCGTATCTTTGTTTACACTTTTTGATTGTAGTAAATGACAAATTTTGTACTGCTAAGGTCAACGGTGGTTTTCTCGTTTTTTGTTAGTGGAAGCGGAAGCAATAGGTATGGAAGCGGAAGACGAAATAGCCGCTTCCACATCCCTGGTTAATGGTTATAAGCCAGAAGGATGGCACTGATAAGAAAATGAATTGCAGTTTTATTTCACAGGGAAACTAGTTTTGCATTTTTCAACAGATCTTCAGTCCTGTAAACCGTAAGGCAAACCTTACAGGCGAAATGTTAGCACTTGAAAACAAGCATATATAGAAACACACATAATGTGGCTAGCTACAATGAGCACTAAATTTGCTAAGTTAAAAGGCTTACCTTACCAGAGCCTCATAAACCAGTCACTGCTAAGAAAACCTGCAGTTAGTAGCGGCTTAAAAAGCACTTTTGCTCTGGAAGTAACACCACATGCATGATGATGAGTGCCAGAGTCAAACCATGCAGTTAAACAGAATCAGCATGCAGTCGACATTGCACATCAATTAGGATGGGTAGTTTTATAGTAGAAAGCAGTTGAAGCGTTGGTTAAGCAATGTTACAATTTCTAATTTTAAAGGAAAGAACATTGACCAAATGTTCTGAAGTCACTTATTATGAAAAACTGTTTGCTTCAGCATTTTACACGCCATCAATAAAAGTTGAGAACAATCATTTTCTGCCATCAGTGGTGTTACACAAGGAAGATACTAAAATTTGTCATGTACCAACTAAAATACTTTTTTTGAAATATATCTGCCAGTTCTGCACATGAAACATTACATAGAAGATGCTTACTTACAACAAATGCTGAAAGTTGTGCACACCATGTGATAAGATTCTATGTTCAAATATAAATATGTTTTAAGGGATTTTGGGTGATGTCATCAGGGTTAAAAAAAAAGTTCAAGTAGTAATTTACCCAATTTTTCTTTTAAATTAAACAAGGCAAAAAGCTGCATTTTCAGGCCCCTTTATTGGCTTTCTACGATTAGTGGTTTGCAAGTTATGACCAAAAAACAATATTTTTGAATTCCAAATCTTTAGATTATTATTTTAGACAAATGACTAACATGTTTCAGCAAAAAAATCCCAGATACTAATTGTAAACTGCATTCATTTCCTTACCTGTTGTATATTTTGAAAACACAACTGTTAGCAGTGGGTACAATTTTTATTTCATATTTGTCATCACAGTGCTCACATTGCCATTCTTAAAGATCTGCTACTACAACTTGTACTGTTGCACAATGCTCCTCTCAATTAGGGATGCCCAAAATAGAATTTCGAATCCTTGAGATTCGGAATCTCGTCGGAACCGTATTTCATAATTGCAATATTTTCGGGTCAGTGGATTCGAAAATCAAAAGGCAATTCACAGGAGAAAAGAATTTCGCTTTTGAAAGGAATGCAATAAATGCACGCCAACTGCGTGAAGGCCGACCCGTGGCCGAATGGTGGGAGGGAAACAA
>Ga0210059_1004300_pt1 | contig 22948 bp, 11 predicted proteins | sample Ectturendosymbi2_FD_188042 | JGI IMG/M metagenome (GOLD analysis project Ga0210059, IMG submission 188042) | Ecteinascidia turbinata endosymbiont from Florida, USA - Sample 2 (SPAdes) (version 2) | ecosystem: Host-associated > Tunicates > Ascidians > Unclassified | place: Key West, Florida...
AACCTCTCACGCTAAAAAATGATAAAAGGAAAAAGGGCGTTGGTTAACATGCGTTTTGTACTAACAGTCATGATTCAGAGACAGTTGAGTACACAGTGTTTATGTAGTCTTTGAATATATTAAAATGTTTAATGTAATGGCAGTTAGTCAGTGTTTAAAGTTTACATGAATGTATTGCTGATGTCAATTACAGTCTGAGAGTCGAAGAGCTGGAAAACTCTTTCACTCGGTGAGTTATGTTTATCGTACTATTCAAACTTTACAATAAATAACAATAAATAAATTATGTGTGTCTTTCGTATCGAAATACCGGGATTAGAAGTCTTTGATAGGGGGGTCAAGCAAACTTAGATTTGTGAATACCGTCCTTGCTACGTCTATGGTCGAACTCACGTAGGAACTTCGGATGTAGCTAAATACGGCGAAGTTTAACCCAAAAACTAAAACTTTTCCGTAATACAAACTATTAATCTTCGAGGGGCATTTTCGAATGCTACACACATTTTTAAGGAAATGGCAGTGACCGTGCATATGCGATATCGGTCTTCTCACGGAAGAAGGGGTTTCAGTTTTTGTGACACAGCGGTAAAGGGAAAAATTTTTCGGATGTCGCAAATTTTTGGATGTTTTTCGATAATAAAACAGTAAAATGTCTTGCGTTTGCCTTAAACTGCAAATAGCGTACTTGTAAAATCTTCATCCAGAAATGTTTTGGGTTGCTTCTGCATGGCGTCCTTACCAAATTTCACCAACAAATGAGGGCATTCACGTAAAGCTAATAGTAAATCTTCACAATGATTTTTCAGCACCACCACAGATGATTTGCATGAAGCAAAAGCTTAGTGGTGGAATAAAATGCAACCCTGATGTGCGTGTGTTGAGTTTAAGCCAGGAATACTAACAAAAGCCTACAACGCCCGGTATTCCCAGGCGGTCACCCATCCAAGTACTAACCGGGCCCTAACTTCCCAGATCGGACGAGATGGGGTGTACTCAACGTGATATGGTCGTAGGCGTTAGTGACTGCTTAACAACTGGTTTTATGCGCCTCTCACCGATGCGACTCGTCGCTGATATCTTTTGGTCGCGTTTGAAAATGACATTAAACGCTGACTAACGGAGAACATCAGTTCGAATGCATTGCTGCAGGGACAATGCAGCTAAACTACTTGTTACACGCATAACAAAGATGCAGTTTATTGTAAACAGCAAAGTTTTCAGAGAAAAATTATGCAATTTTGATTTGAGTCTTCTCCAAACATGCGGCTGCCACTTGAATATATACTGTATAAGTTTCGAGTTCTATTGTAGAAGAGGGCAGTGACGTGTACTTTGTAAGGTGCTTGTGAGCAACAGAAAATAAGAAAGAAACATATGAAAATAAGCTACAATGAGCTGCTGCATTGGAAGCTTTGTTCATGTAGGAAAATTTCGGAGGGAAATGTTTAGTGTCACTGTTTGAGAGGGCTTGCCGATGGCAACAAGCATTCGAATTTCGAAAAGACCGATTTTTTTGCCTGAATGCTGTTGAAGTTTGACAACAAGTATTAGTGGAATGTATTGGTGGTATATTTAAAAAAGCAGCGCTACTGAGTCTGCTCCGAGCTGCAGAATAGGCAAGAGTTTTTCCAAGCATGGCCAGGGTCAGGCGCTCTGCTGTGCGCGTAAGAATAATTTTGAAACGAAACACTTTCAGACCCTTGTAAATTAGCAATAAAGTTTTATCTAAGGTCAGTTACAGCCAGTGTCGTAACTGACGGGGGGCAGGGGTGCGCGCCGCCCCCCTGGCAAGCTAAATATAAAAAATGGACCCCCCTGTTAGCTTGTATTTCGGTAATATTATACTTTTGATTTGCAGTAAATTTTTGTTTTTAGCGTTTTTCAAAAATTTCTCGGAGTGCTTCCGGTGATTTCGGGTGTTGGTACAGACGAGTCCAGTTAATCGCATAACCGATTTGCCAAGATTTTTTGTATGTGTTTGACCGGAATATGCGATTATTCGTATCAGACAAATATCCGCAATTTTACTGCTAAGGCGACACAGGAGGCCCAAAATTGAGTCCCGTGGCACACATTGTGGGCTTTTCCCCAAAACAAAGCTTTAACTCCCAAATTAAAATGTGAAACACTATAAATCAGTGTAGTTTTTATCAATCCGTGTTCTGTTTCGTCCTGTAATTTATAGACAGAGCAGTACCTGCCGCTGTTACCTAGAATAACATCGCCTCATCATTTTTGGTACATTTGTGAGGTACTAAACGTATTTGAGGCTTGAGCGTAACGCCACATCATTCATTGCTTGGAGTGTTGAGCGTAAAGCTAGCCTATGTGCCTAGTTGTATACGTCCAGAAGTCCGACTTACACCTGATCAACATATTTTGTGTAGTGATTGTTATGAAAAAATGTATTATGGCTACCTCAGGGGCAGTCTTCTCGTATTTTGTACTGCATAAAAGCAAGATACCTTTGGTGCTTACGACCAAAGTTACACATTTGCGCAGCCAGCTGTTCAGAAAGCAAGATGGAGTTAATAGTGTTAGAAGAGTTTATTTAGCAATCACTGCTAAGCTTGTCCCAACAGAGTAGTAGAGTTAGAGGATTATGGATGTTAACCATGTTGCGTCCACATAGACCGCCTTGGTCTATATTTATCGACATTTATAGCCTATTTGAGATACAAAATGTCATTAATCTAAACATGTGCCATTCACCAGGAGATTATCAAAGTCTAGATGCCAGAAAAATTTATGAGTGTGTATTTCGCCCAGTTAAAAGGACGAAGCGCATGCTTTTCATGCAAAATTCACTTAAGCGCTAATGAAAGAAAACGTTCGTAGCGGCGCACTGCTTTGATTGGCCTCAGGTTTGTTCCTTCGGTAACAGTGTTTTCATAACTGAACGATAGGCTTGCTTCTGATTTCCTGTAAGTTTTTGTTAACATTTGCATGTAAGTACAACACCTCTAAATAATCGTCGTTACTTAAATGACAATGATTATGTTCCAATTCCTTTTGTTAAGCTCTATTCTCATGACAGGTCTTGATGCAGTTATCCTAACGTATTTATTGCACTTCGTATTATGCTAAACTGCCCCAATACTGTTGCCAGCGCAGCGCTGAAAGGAATTTCAGCAAACCAAAGCTGATCAAAGCCTTCAACAGATCTCATATGATAGATAGCAGACTGTCCTCATTAGCCATGTTGTCAATCAAAACTTCATGTGTGCGCTCTCTAGATTTGGAAGATGTCATAAAGGCTTTTGCATGCCAAAAGACTCGCTCCAAGCCGTTTTGATCCTACTAGAATGTGACACTCTTTATGATTTTTCGTGGTTGTTGTAATGTAATATTTTTCATTTGTGCTACTGTTCCACTATACAGTGATTTCTTTTGTTTTGCTGTATGACTACGGTCCACTAGTTGAGTAGCCCTGCGAGTGACAGATAAATTACAGCGACGACTAAATTATGACGAATAATAACGCCAATACAGCAACGCTTTAGAAATCCTTTTTTGTAAATCACCATCAGGAGGGCCCCGTAAGCATTTTGGGGAGCAGAGTTGGGCTGCTACAGCACTGTTCATACCTATTTATAAGTTGTTTGGTGTGCAGCTCCATATTTGGACAAAATTGTTTGGTATTATTTGCTTAGTTTGCTAAATCAATGAGGTTTTATGGCTGATGCGGAGACATCAACAAACTGTTCAAAATTCCGTTTTGGACTTACTACGTTTGTTTTGTTGTTTGCTCAGGCAGCGCCCAGAATGTACTCCCATGCCCCATCATTAAGTCAAGCATTTGGTGCTTAGAGGAAAAGTGGAAGACATTTTAGAGTTAATTACGAAGATCCAGATGCGGTCAGGAGCGTAACGAGGGGGGCAAAGAGGTCACAATTCCTCGGGAGCCGAATCACTATATGGGCGCCGAAAAAGTCCCAACAATGCCACAGGTACTTTCTTCAATGCACCACATTGGCATCCGAAAGACATCAGGTTCAAACAGGGGGACGCCAAACTTGCTTCTTGTCCCGGGCGTCATCTAGCCTCGTTGCGCCCCTGGGTGTAGTGGAACTTACAACAAATCATACGCCCACCTTATCCAGTCACAAGTCATTGATGGGTATCAATTTTAGATAGGATGTTACATGAAAACGTGAAATTCTACTTTAAAGTTATTTCCCCAATTCAAGGTCATTACATCACCCGACAAATATTTTCTGTTTCTGTGGAATAACGTAGATGACTTTTTGGGAACTAATTATTGCATACCGAAACGGTGGTCAATGGGCCCCCTTCAGCTAAGTTTGCCCCCCTGGCTCAAACCTCTAGTTACGCCACTGGTTACAGCATGTTCGAATCAATATCTAGTCAACATCGAGTTTGCCTTTCTAGTGTGCTTTTTGTCAGTTGAGTACAAATGTCATAAATTAACACAAAAGCTTCGAGAAAGTAGGACATTTAAGCAGCCACTACGAATAAAGCGACGGGATTACATTCTGCAATTAATACAAGTACAGAGAGATAATGCGGGAGACGGTGAAAAGCCACATACATACTGTATAAATAATATGTCGTCTGAAATGAATCACTGAATGCACCCAATTGCAATTCTATCAATGCAAAGAATCAACCACTTAAAAATGTTTTGAAAACATGAATAGTTTTGCATGAAATAAAGTATACGTAAGGGTAGTAATATTACATTCTTGCTCTAAATTATTATTTTTAATGAAGCTCTATGCAAGGTTTTGCGGGTTTCCTCACTGCATACGCACTTGACTCCGTTCATCAAAACAAATCAGTTTTGCCACAACAATTAATTTCCACGCTTACTGCTATATAATTTTTGATTTCGATACTAGTGTCTATATTTAGTTTCTATTTTTCAAAAATATAAGCTAAATTTAGTATACAAAGGGAACATGTATAACTAGTAAAACACCAATGATCAAATCCTGCTTTAAATGCAATGAAAACAAATGGCTGTTAGCCTCATGCTAAATGTTTCGCAAAACTATTGAAAACTTGATAATAACAACTTTCACTTTTGTGCGCCGCTGCGAACCACCAGTCAATTAATTTTTACTGTTAGCTGTTTACCTCAAAACCTGATGTTGCCAGTTTTTTTAAGGTTTGGTTTAAGGGAACACCAAGAAATTTTACGAGGCCACTATTATTAGCAGAACGTACAAAATAATTCCTAAACGTATTGTTTGTTACAGTATTGGCAGTCACAGTGCACAATTAGTACTACTGTATTTACAAAAATTTTAACACAGAATTTTCAAATTCAACTTCAATAAACAGCTGTTGTTCATCAGTGAAAGCATCGGTTTCTTACTCGCCATCTGCAGATTCTAGGGTCTTTAGTGCTCGCTGTGTCACTCTCCGTTTATTATTTCCTTTTATCCATTTCAAACACAAATTTCATGAGCAATCTCAAGCGCGCCCTCATCTTCTAGCTGCTCTGGACCCAGTCTCGTTGTCATGGGGGGCTTTGGTTCGGTTATTCCCCCAAACAAAGCTCCCAGTCCCCAAATTGAAATATGAAACACTATAAATCACTGGAGTTTTTGTCAATTTTCAGAATGTCAAGCCCCGCTGCACAAAACTAAAGCCCCTCTATTGAAGACTCTCTCGACCGTCCATTGAAACATTTCTGAGAGCATTCAAAGTTCCATCAAACAGCCGGTTTCGTTGCTTGGTTTTAACACAGCACAGAGTTGAAAATCTTTGCTCTGGCCGGGTTGTGGCAAGTGGAATGGACAGCACATTGCAGCAATATTGGTTGTCTCATCGACCATACCAGCCCATTGCGATTACTCAAATGTTCTCACATCAGCAAAATAAACTCGGTTACTGCCACAGAACTGTTATGGTGTAGGTTGCAAATCCGATCATTATGGCCAGTGCGGTCCATCAAGGTTTTCAAGGAAGTTATTTTTCGATTCACTATCTCTTTTTTCAAAACCCATTAACTCAGATGTGCGCGCTCAGGTGCAGTGTTAACTTTATCTGAAATGCGATCCTGATGAATAGCATGAAATAGTGAAATTCGTTGAGTTTTTTCCAAGCTATTGACTTTTTGGAGTTAATCAGAGCTGAGATGATTATCCAGGCTGTTTGGGCGTGGAGGCCTGTCAGGTTCCGAAGTGTAAATATTACCATTCATTCCTCCGCCGGTGGTAAATGCTGGATGCTTTGAGCATAGCAAACATATCATTCAGCATGCGGAACACATTCATTTGCGGAGATTCATCAAAACCTTCCAGCTTAATCTATGATTGAAAAGCCTGATTGTTAGATGCTTATGACTGACTGTTAGCTGCAACTGCCGATACTTTTGAGAGTCTAATAGTTGAATGCTGTGCTTCCTGCACAACAGAATCAAAAGAACCTTTGCATTCACTGCTGCTGGCGTTTGCACTTTCTAGCTGGCTAACAGCAAGAAAATTTTGTTTAGGCTTACTACAAAAGTACTGCTTTACTCTTGGGTGGCTAGCTTTACATTTACGCTGTGACATTATCTTCTGAAAATACCCACACAAGAAAGTAAATGAATAAAATCTGGGAAAGGCTTGGCTTGCTGAAAAACTTTGACACCGTGGAAAAGACTTGGCTTGCTAAAAGCGCCCGACTCACTGGCATTCAAAGCGTTAATCATTACGTAACGTCAGTTTTTTTTAGGTGTTTTAGGGACCCGATTCGGGTCCCTAGAATCAGAGAAAATCGGGTCCTTAGAATCAGAGAAATCCGGATCCGTACAGGTCCATACTGGGTATCTAATATTTTCCTTAAAAAAAACCTGCGTAACGTAATTGTTTATCTCGTATAACCTGTCAAATTATGAATTGTTTCGTTGCATGGGATTTCAGAGAAGATTATGATGAATAGGCGAGGTTACTGTCTGCACTTCACTTATGTGGTGTGAGGCGAATCGGTTTTGGACGTTAATTGAAGCAACAATTCCACTCAGCTAAAACTTTTCGTAGTTGTCCAGATTTAATGTGGAAGTACCAATTTTATAGGTCCGCACAGGAAATTTATGGGTCCGTTTTGAACTCATAAAACGCCCTAAAAAACCTGTGGCTTCATTCCTCTCCCACTGCCGGATCCCTGTATGACGATGAGTGAATGAAGTTGTAGTTGGGGTGATGTTTAAGTGTTTTGCTCCTCTGTCAGTGTTGATTGTGTTTACCAACTAACACGTATTCTGTCATGCCCTATGACTAACTATTTTTGTGTTCTTGTTTTATTCGATTACTCTTGTGATATGGACCATTAGTCTCCGAAAAAAATAAATAAGTAAAAAATGCAAAAGGCTTTCAATCATTGCTAACGTCAAGCATAAGCTGGCAGACGCGTTGCTATCCGCAGAAAGCTGAAGGAAAAGGTCAACTGATTTAAACTAATAATTCGAGAAAAAATCAATAAATGCGCCGGTTCGTTAGCTACCGGGCCTTTGAAATTCTATACCATTTGAAATGTCTAAACTCACCAGTTTCTTCGCCCCTACATGTGTACGTTAGTGGAATGCTGTGGTGCCATTCAGTGATCGACAATAGCTTCGTAAAAGCACAAAACATTTTCATTTGCTTTGTACCTGAAATACAGCAATCAAAATGTAAATTTTTGCTCTTTCGTCTTAGATAATTTTTCTAGGAAAGCATACTAGCTTAGGAAAGGGGCGCAGGAATTTGATGAGGCTTGCAAGTGGTTGAGGTCTGAATTAGGTGCAGCAGTCTTGAAGGCCTCCTTGAAGATGTTGATCGAAGTTGGGAATCGATCATTCAACCTCTTCTGCTGCTGTGATGAGAGAATATCCAACTTTCTAACTGACTCAAAGGAGCGCTCCATCAGCTGTAGCGCAGTTCTGGTATTTCTTCTTGGTAGCTTTGAGCTCTTTCTCGATAGTGATTTCTGCAGCAGAAGTGTACAGGATCCGGATTTCAGAACTCGAGCCCGGCAGGATTCAGCACATTTTCAACAAACCGGATCGGATCCGGACTAGGTTTTTTTTCAAGTTTCCGGATCAGGATTTTCAAATTTCATTGGTTTGTGATTTGACGCCAACACAATCATAAAAAAGGAATTTTTGCAAAGTAAAAGGGTGCAATATAGTTGACATCAATTACAAATGTGTGAAAGAGGCGCTATTACACCGGACGTGTCGTGCACTGCAGAGCACCAGTCCACCACCATAGCATCCCATCAGTTCACTATCAGCCATCATGCTCAATACAACGTGATGTCAGATTACATTTGTAAATTGTGAGTTGTGGAGGTTAGAGATGCGGTGTTGCTGTGCCTATTTTGCTGTATTATATCTTTTAGTGTGCATCAATATCAGTTAGTGCTTAGTTACTTATCGGTTAGGGCTTAATCACCAGCTACTGTTAGTGGATGTAGCAAGTCTAGCAAGCTTAAGTTGTTTTGAGATCAGAAGTTTAATTAGCACTATTGCTTTCAGCTTCATGTTTCATTGCATGAGCTTGGTTGATTACATTTTCTGGATCTGCCTTTTAGTGCCATTTTTGGTTATGCGTGATTTTATTTTTCCCAGTCTGTGTGTAGTAAAGCTTTGCTTTGCAGAAAGGAATTGGTTATAGGCATGGGTGGCGGAACCTTTTTCAAAGTGGTGGGGGCACAAGTACACGTCAAAAAAACTATAGAACATTTTTGTGGTTTGAATTGGCAATTGTGACGGCACAAACATTGAAATATGACCTCATTACCTATACACTATATGAAGGTATAAATTACACTATTTTAGACAAAATTACACCATTATGAAAACGTATCGGTTAACCACCTGAAATTCAAATAGGCTGTTACAAGGGCGGCCCAGGTTAACAGCATCACTTGGGCTCATCACACGATTATTCTGACTGACTAAAACGGTTCGACGCTTGCGTCACTGAAATTTTCATTTGCTCTCATTTTGGCAGGCATTATCGTTGCTCTGTGACGTTAGTTACGTAACAATAAATGAGAAGTTCTCATGACAACTTCTCCATTGCTGAGTAATGTACGTCACAGTGCAATGATAGTGCCAATAAGTCCTCTGAGTACTAGGCTCACTCATATTAATCCGAGTTGCTGGAAAATCTTTATGCGTTTGAAATTATTCAAAATAAGAACCGTTCATGGGATTGGATTTCAAATCCAATGTTCTTTACAAATCCACTGCTTCACAAAACATTCAGTTCGATATGAATTATATTTAAAAAAATACTTAACTGCATAGCCCTGTAGCTCGGGCTTTAATGGATGAGCCTGAGTAAAGCGCGAGGGAACGAAGTCGAGAGAACGCCTGCTGCGAACGATATTGTTTTATTCAGGTCACCTGCAACATGAACGTGAAAGGCCGGACACGAAACAAAAATATATGAACAGTGACAAGGCACAACGAAAAGAGCCCGAGTCAACAACTTAGTGAAGTGGTACCGGCCCTTGGGTGGTGGCACAAATATACAAAGCAAGCAAGCTGGCGTTATCAGATATAAATCGTAGTCGTAGTCTCGGGCTGAATCGTTGGAGCCCGTGTGCCGATCTCGCCGCTGGGTTGTTAAAAACACGAAGAACATAGCTTAAAAAAGCAGGCAAAAATGAGACAACACTGATACCTGTCTTTAACACATTGAAAATCACAACGTTTCCTCATCTTAATTACTTGAACACAGAAGTAACATGACTGAATAATCATCCTAAAACTGCATCAGATACCGGAATGCAAAGACAAGACAAAGCATATGTAGCAACTGGCAAGTTGTCTGTGAGGATGCCAATTGTCGTGGCAATCCAAAAATAAAATGTAGCTACTGTATTTGGTGTTGCCAAAGCAAAAACAAAACACAATTGAAATTGATCTGTCAAATATTTAATTTTTCGTATAAGATTCAGCAAAATTTCACTATTTAGATCAGGGGTCAACAATCTTTTCGAAACTGCGAGCTACTTCATGTGTACCGATTAATGCGAAGGGCTACTACTTTGATACACACTTCTGAAATAAACATTTTGCTCAATTTACTTTCAATTCTTTTAGTATTGATATTCGTTAATATGAAGCCATTGATCATGCTAATGTTATTTTTAGAACAGACCGCGGGCAACCTACTTGGTCCTTGCGGGCAACCTGGTCTCCGAGGGCACCACCTTGGTGACCCCTGATTTAGATGGTGTTAAAATGCTTAAAATTACACCGATCTTTTATTGGTGTGGCACGAATGTTTACCTATATACAAGCATGGGTGTCGAAAGGGGGCACGAATTTGAAAATTTCAGCAATAAGGCTGTTTTCTCAGTTTCGAGTGGTAAAAAACAAATTTCACCACTTTTGGCCCCTCACCCAAGAAAAACTTTTGGAAAAATCCACTAGTGGCCCTCACTGGAAAAAACTTCCCGATGCCCATGCACACAAACATGTGAAGTTACACCAGTTTTGCAAAAAATTGTGTTGTATTACACCATATCGTAAAACTGTTCAACAACACCAATGCGGTAAGCAAGCCGTAGCAGGATGATAGATTGTGCACGGTGTCTTTTGCCAAACAAATACAAAATCCTGCTAAATTCACTGCCGAATTACAGAGAATATATTACAAATAATGTTGACAAAATACTGCCAAAATTCTGCAACATGTTTTTCATTAAACGATTTACTTTAATAATGGACCCAATACTAATTGTGTTACTTAAAATTATTTATGCAAAATTCGACATCAAAAAGTGGAGGGGCCAGGTCCCCCAGAAATGAAAGTGGAGGGGCCTAGGCCAATGCGGCCCCCCCGGTTCCGCCACCTATGGTTATAGGTCCGGAGAGATTGGTGTGGTTAGAATAAAATGCTGACCTTATCACTTTTACAGCACTGTTGTGGCAGCGTAACAAATGCATCTACGTCTGCTGTGTGAATGGTTTTCGATTCGACTCTCACCTTGGCGCCTTTCATTTTGGTAGCAGTCTAATGGTTGCACTTGTCAAGGGACAAATTTTTTACTTTCTTCAAATGTTTCCAAACCTCTGTGTTCAAATTTACAGTTTTGGTTTAGGGGTTAGGTGTAGGGTTTAGTACACTTATACCAAACCTAGTGCACTCTACTACCCACTCATCGTGTGTTACTGTCACGTTACAGGTGACGGATGAATAACTTTTCAAATACGAAGGTCCACCGACGGACCTGTAGCCACTATCATTTAGAAACAAAAATTTTTGATATTTGCACATTGATTATTCAAACATATTAACAGGATTTTTTCAGGATTCGGATTTCATATTTGTATTGCAAACAGGCATCGGATCGGGATGAAGATTCCTACCTGTTGAATCAGGACTGGAGTCGGACTCGAAAAAACTTGAGTCCGAACACATGTGTTCTGCAGCTGTGATTCTCACGTGACATCCATGTTTGGTCAACCATAGACTGTAGATAAAGTTCAGCCTGTAAAGTGTATTTTACAGGAAAAGAAAAATGAATTAATGCACTAAACATGACAAAGACATCCTATAAGAATTCATGACAGGAGCGTTAAATTTGAAACACAAGAGGGTAGGTTCAGCGATAACCTGCTATACAGCTAAAGAATCTCGGCAACTATAACTGGGTGAGTAATCCATTTAGGAAAACGAAACTACCAACCAATCTTCCGAAGAAGAAGAAAAGCTCATTGATTTACGAAACAACATTTTTTTTCAATCAACATTTGCCCAAAAGAGCATAGATTAGGTTGTCGACAAAGGAATCTTATCCAATGATCAGCCCAAAAGCTGTCAAAATTATCTTACCGTTTGGATCTTCATGACTTTTCGATCATGGATTTTCAGTTCTGACTGAACCTAGAGACTAAAATTAGAAGTTAAAAAAGGGGAAGACGTTTTGGTATTGACGACGAAATGCGAGATAGCTTGACGTTATTGCAGGCTCGAATCAACTTGATTTGCTCTCGTAAACAGGCACAGCCATTCCATTAAAGAAAATAGGTCTTACGTATTTTTACTGTATTGATTGCGTGAATTTAGCCGCGAAAATTTAGAATTTTTTTAGTGTACCGCAACGTTAAAAAGTTTGAGAAAGACTGTTCGCGATTTTTAAACAGCATAAAAACTGCAGCTATAAAACAATCTTCATTTAGCAGTTTTCTTAACAAATAAACACTGTTCTACAGTAAAAGACAAAACTTTAGAAATATGAACCACTTGAAAGCAACTATACTTGACATGTTGGGATTCTCCTTTTAGGTATTTTGGCGTTCATAAGACTTGTTTTTTTTTCATTTGATTTGCTTCGCGAATATGTAACTTTTCAACCATTTTCTCTAACATACTTGTCAGGAAATAAGAAAAACTGCACCTAAAATGAGTTCAGGTCATTTGCTGCTGAACATGTATTTAAAAGTGGGTGAAAGCTTGACATATCAATCATTTAGAAACGAACTTCTTAAATAACTAAACAACTTTTTCTGATACCACAACGTTTTAGTGTTGATCCGTCCTTGTATAAAATCCTTCGCTAGACTTAGCAACTTGCTTTACTTTATCGAAAGACATTTAGCTAAAATGCGACCGTCTTTACAGTAAGACAAAATCTTTGGTTGGAGATGATCAACCCTGTCTTGGTGCTAATTGACGTAAGCTTACATGTTAAATGATGGTTTTCATAAGATTTTCAGCACTGCATGGGACGGCCTGCAATATACAGGCTCTTTACAATGGCGAATTATGCCCTTGTGGTAGATTATGTCTGAACAAAACTTTGAAACGTTTTGTGGTCTTGATTTACAAGGGCGTAAGCAAAAGCATATACAGCATCAGCAACAAATGTGGTAGCACGTCGAATGGGCCAAATGTTAGCTGTGGCTTCTTGCGATGAGTTTCTTCGTGTCATAGCATTTTGTGGACACTTTCAGATTTCATATATAAGGTGTGCTGTCACTATAAGACTGTTTCTGAGGTAGGGGTCCTCAACATTTTTTACTCCTGCTCCCCTAAACTAACTTCACGTCTCTCCAAATTAACAAAACACTTTCACAAGAACAATAGTTCATTCCAATATGAAAGGCAGTGCACAAGACTCCTTTTTTCAACCTCACGATCAATTCACCTCAGAACTATTTACTTAGAATGATGAAATGCAGAATCCACTCGGGTATATACAGTACTCAGGTCCGGATTAAGGGTATTGTAGGCCCAATGCTGTTTACTAGACAAGGGCCCATAAATTTACAAACTGTGCTACAAAAGCTAATAGAAATACATACATTAAAAAATGAAAGTATTTGCTTCGAAAATAACGTAAGCATAACATAAAAATATATATTACATGTACTGTGTCATAGCTCAAGAATTGAATTGCTTTAGTTAGCATGGTCAGATATTTTGTTAAATTAGATGAATTTTAGGAGATAATTCGGTAGTTACTTGTAATGAAAACGATAAATCAAAACAAATTGAGGCCCGAATCTTTTTAGGGCGTAAAGCTATAGGCTTGTAGCCTAATGGTTAATCTGGCACTGGCAGTATTACGGTCAGACTCTCCTAGAATTATCCAGAAAAGTAATATCACGTGACCAAAACAATGCCATTATCTAGTTAGTTCATTCGAGCAAAAACTACTGACAAGCTGATAAGTAAGAGTAAGTTGCAGTTAATGCTTGCACGAATAATGAATATCGTGACACGTGCTAGGTTTGAACGAACCCAGCGTTTTTGTCTATAATCCACTGCAAAGGAATAAAGCCGCAGGAAAGCAATAAGTATATCGATTTCCTATCACGAATGCTTCTCGCACCTTTTATTGGGAGCCACTGCTCTAGGGTGTCAATGGTGTTAAAAAGATATTTTTGTGGAGACTTGCAAATACAGAGGTTTTCATTCAAAGATATCTGTCACACGGTCCCTTTTTGACAAGCGCAATGACACACCGGTCAACGCTCGTCATGAACACGGCCGTAGAAAATACAGGGGTTTTGGAACTTACGAGTTCAGTTACTGACTTAACGATGCATACGTCGCAATTGTGAAACGCTAGTTACTTCAATAAATGCAAAAAAGAATACAAAAAGAGTCAATTTTTTGAGGTTATTTTACGATAAACTATAATCCTGTAAAAAGATCATTTTTATTTTTCCACACTTCAGGGTGCCCCTGACTTACAACTGTTGTGCAAAAGTTCCACAACCTTGCATGCGCGATAATCCCAGCTGTACGAAATTTGAAACTTGTATCATATTGCCACACAAAACTCCCAGTTCACCACTAGGCACTAAACCGCATGTCGTATATGCGCATTGTGGAGTTGCGGCATGGTAAAATTCTCTGTGGCAAGCGTCCGAATCGCATATTTACGACTCAAGCTTTTCAGCAGTCCTTGCGCTTGTGTCAGTTCCGATCCTCATTCTGCTATTGTACGGCGTGACAGCTAAAAAGCTCGACTGTGTCTCCTGCAATTCTTTCCACCTGGCTTTGGATAAACATTTTCACGTCAAGTCGTTTCGACAGTTAGAGTTTGCGGCATTAGAACAAAGTTCGTTACCCCTGACAGGACCAGAGTTAGTGATGTTTACAACTACAAACTGTAGCATTATAAGGCAGGCCCAAGTGCGACTTCTACGCGCTTCTAGGGAAGATAACCTTGAGCCATTTAGTAAGTGCAGCCCTCGACAATGCGCGTAAACTGCCGATGCTGCTTGTCCTTGGTGTTGCATCAGAGTCGTATTAGTTTGGGTCGATTGCTGGAAGTCGATGACAGAGGCTTATTTTTATCCAGCACTACGCTCGCTGGCAGTTAGCCTTATTAATGCATGATTTAAAAACCCTGAGCTGTTGAGCCAATACATACATATAAAAGCGCTTAGGTTGCGACAAGATCGATAGCGAAGACTTGACCTTGCGCTGGCATCATTGGCTACGACTACTCGTCACTTCTATGGGTTCAATGAAGGTTAGTTGCCAGTTGATAATAACACCTTTTTTGGCAGTAGTATATAAGGGCTACGGTCAACGATGATGTTCACAGTCAACAAGAAAAACCAGATCTTTCGGTTTACAACAATTGTAATAACAGGCAATTTTCGAAGTTATTTTAGTGTTTCAGCAAACAGCATATATTGTAGCAACAGAAAGCTTGCTCCTAAACTCATTCAAGTTTCTGTACTTGCAAACTACCAGGTGTATAGCTCAGAACGTGTAAATCTTGATCAAAGTGTTCGGTACAAAGATCAAGCAAACAATTTGTTCTGAATGGAGGAGGCGTTTGCCAGAAGTTCTTCGGAAGTGCTAAGGTACTTTAACGTTACTCTAAATCAAGGCCTCAGCCAGCAGCAGGTCAAAGAAAATCTAAAGAAATATGGACCAAACGGTAAGTGAAGGCGTTACGTGTGCACAACGAATCTATGAGCTCATCTTTTTTCGAACAGTTGCATAGACATAATTTAATCAATTCTAAAAAATCACTGCAAGTGAAAATGCACTAAATGTTGTGCTGACAGTGTACATCATTTAATTTTTTATCAATGAGGAAGTTCTCGTGGCTCTAGCAGTGCATTGGTCGTGAGTGCGAGTTGAAAATCCTTGTCTGTGTCACAGCAGTTGACACCGTTGTGTGCTACAGTCCTTGCCACTTAGTGTGGCCTACGCCTTACAGCGATGCTTTTTGACCGTTGTACAAATAGGCCGTAAGTCCCTACCCATCCATATATCTCATACATCCACTTTGTTTGTGCGCTGGGCCTCATTCTCGCTGCGTGATATTATGGGAGTAAATGCACTGTGAGAAATGTTTCTCAACATAGGAGGGGTTGCTGTTCCAAATCAGGGCCGGTTTTAGCCGATTTGACCGATTGGTTCCAATCAGTCCCTGCGCCAAAGAGGGTCCCGCGCAATGCCTACTAATCTACGCAAACTTCACTTTCTATCGAACCTGCTTGTGTATAGCGCCGACACGTGTCCCACAGTATTGTGTAAACGTGAGATACGATGCCAACGAAAATCAAAGTAAACTGAGCGATTTTGTAATTCTCATGATAATTCTTTCTGTAACGTTAAAAATATTCATTGTTTTCAGTAATATGTAGCATAGTTTTTTTCAATAGCACCTCGTTCAAAGCAGAGAGGGCTTACGTTTTGAAGCTGTTTTCTTTTTCGTTTATAAAAGCATTTCGTATTTGGCAGTGTAGGGACCAATGTACTAGGGGTTCTTGGTTGGTTGCGATGCCGACTAATGGGTCGATTACGATTCCACAGCGATCCCTAATAGTTGAGGGGTCAACCTAGTTGTAGCAGGAGCTCGTCAGTCTCCCAACTAAGCAACCGATCTCGTCTTGAAGTTGCCAAGCCAAAGTATGGCGAAATAAAAGGCTCTCACCACTTCGTCCGCTGATAACTCTCCAGTAGTACTCCAAGTTGATTGCTTCTTTCGATTTATATTCATATATACCAGGGCTTCTCAAACTTTTTTGTTCTGCGACTCCATTTTTAAAAAAGTTTTTCTGTGCGACCCTTAACGGATAGCCTACAGCAGCGGGGGTGCGAGAAGGGACTTCTTGGGGTGGTAACTTCTCTGCCAAACTGTAGCTAAATTTATATTACCGACCCAGTTACGGATCATTCTTTAAAATTCTGTTTAATTTCTTGTTTTGGGGTGTTTGCGACTATTGATGTCAGCGATGATAATACAAGAAACAATGCAAGTGGTGCAAAAATGATTTTTCCTTCCGGACGGGGTGCGGGCTTCGAAATGAATTGAGAACTGCTTGTTTAGAGCCCTAGATGTTAATGATACGTGTCAACGTCCCATTACAAATCTCAAGAGGCATTTTTATCTATGGCGAAATCATAAAAATGCACACAATTTACGAAGGTAACTACACAGTAATAAAACTACTCCCTATTGGAAAATGTAAGTGGAAAAAAAGAATTAACAAACATCAAGCACCACTAATGCGATTGAGGCATTTGGCGATGTTTACACAGATCATCCATTCGTGGATTGATACAAGACAACGCAGGACGGCGGACCTTCAACATTTTTCAAAAGAAATCTATTTGATGATTATTAATTTTGAGAATGCCGCTTCACATAAATACGTTGTGCAAAAGGCTGAGGTTTATGAGTGGCTAGGTCAGAAATGGCTGGACTTTCATTTTTTGTTTTTATCCAAAAATGACACTGTTTTGAAAATTCCATTTGCAAACTTTGGCATTTCATAACTCCGCAAAATCATCCTTGGCTTGTCATATGTGTGACCTTGCGAAATTTCAATAGTGTATCATAACCGTAACCATTGCGGTCCAAAGGGTCATGCCTTCTTAAATTTCTAGCATACCTTGCTGTTTTGTGCTTAGAGAGGCGGTGACCCAAACCAAATACTGTTTCGCGCTGGAAGTCAAAAAATAGGCCTTGTTGACCCGTCCCAAAATTTTGGGCTGGTGTACATCACTGTTGTGTATGGTTTGTGGACCCCAGATTTCCTGAATCAAAGTCCAAAGTGCTTCTGAAACTGTGTACGAAGATTTTGACTGTTGTGTTTTTCCCTGACAGAGTTTCAAAACTCAAAGCACCTTGTACAAAATGCACTGTACTTTATTCGGAGAAGATTACGGCAAACAAGGCAGACAGTTCCGCTTACGGCTTGAGTACAGTAATGTAGAGCTGCAGAGCGCGTATCCAATAGAAAGAGTTACCAGCAAAGGCGACAGTATTTAGCGACCGACCAAGAGGTACACAGAGCGCGCAAAACAAATCAACGCGCGGCGTGGAATAAATCATTTGCCGGCAGAAACAGTGTAGCAATCAGCGCTGTGGAGATCGTGGCAAATTTACACCAAGGAAAGTTCGACATAACATTAACTTTGGTCAAAAACTACTCAGTGCGCTCTAGATGGAGTTAGCCTACCTAGAGTTCTAAACACAAGCTGCCTTTGTGTCGGAATGAATGCAAAGGTCTATATTGGTCAGTACCTTAGAATAATCATGACGTAACAACCCAAAACGTGTTGTGCTTGGTTGATTATTATCAGTTGATAGCTCATGGCGAGGCAGACATCCTAATAAACAAGTGACAGCATGAAGCACGGTCACAAGTGTACGGGAGGGCATATTTTTGGGGATGCAAAAAATTTTTGCCCAAATTTGATCTTGCTTTCCCAAATAATGTATAAACAGCAAGTCTTAATGTTAAGACTAAAACATACCATTGTAAACTAGTCAAGGTTTCTGCATGCCTAATTGGGCCTACCAATTACCGGGGTTCAAAACCGTACGCCCTCAACTAGCAATCAATATTCTGCATAGCATATGTGAACAATGGTGATATTTGTTGTGCTGAAAAATGTTAGCTAATCACAATATAATCCTCCCAAAAATTGCTGTTTATGCCACCACGCGTGGAAGGTGTTGTTCAGAATCTTCATTTTCAAGTTTTTATATACGTTCTAAACTTATTCTTCGAACACGATCAGCCAAATAGTTAAGATCTGTTCTTCTCAAGCATAGATGCGTGCATTTGCGTTGGCCACAACGGCAATCAATCTGGAAAAGGAGTAAAATATCGGGTTACGATCTAAAGTATTACATCGCCGCAATTAGGTCAAGTCTCAAGTAATTGGAGGGAAAGGCGATTTAATACATAGCATATAGCTTAACCTTCCACATTGGTAATCTTCACTGCAACATGTTGTACTTATAATACTACAACTTACTTAAACGCTTACAGCTTCTAAAGTCACATGAAAACAAAAATCTACTCCAGTTTAGACAGTTAAACGTGCATTGAAGACAGCACGCTAAGAAAAAATAGCAATATGAGGCTGATACACCCAAATACTGCAGCCTATATGATCAACTACTAAGGAATGTGTACAAATGCATATTTCCAATGACAAATGATTTACAACCTCAACAAGAACATTATATAAAAATGGCAGTGCTTCACTGCACTGCATTAGCATAAGTGAATTATGCAGTACTCCTCATGAAAACTTCATTTCACAGCATTAAATTGAAGCAATAAAATTTGGCAGGATGCAACACATGCAATTCATTGCATGAAACAAACAGCAAGTATGAAAACCTAAACAGTATAAAATCACAGCTACATTACCACCACGCAACATATTACAGCTGCAGTTGCGTAGTTAATTTCATTCATGAATACTTCATGAAAACAGATTTGCACTTGCAAGTCTCACAACATCAAGCAAGTTTGAAAAAAGAAAGCTTCACACTATCATATCACAGCTACACTGCCGCAAAACATTTTGCAGCTACAGCTACATTTTATTTGCATACTTTACAGCATCAACAATTTTAGGTTTACAAAAATTAGGGTTAGTTGGAATGGTCAGTTACCAGTACATCAGGGGTTTACAACCTTTTGTTATTGCCGGCCGGATTACTTTTATTTATACGAAGTACGGCAGTCGATGAGTTCGAGTTACATTTATGAGATACGCTTGGTTAGAGAATAGGTTCCTGCCAAGTGCGATTCAACACAGAACACATTCAAACATGAATTGCGTATTTATTCTATAACTCTTTGTGACATCACCATCCAGAGTGTTGCGCATCGTGTCGACTGATGTTGTTGCCATGCGTTTGTTTTGTTTCAATATACGTCAGCACGGCTGGTCAAATCTTATATTTTAAATTACATGTGGACGGCAGCGAACTTCATTATCGAAGGCCACATGCATGCGGCCGTACGGCCTTAGGTTGTGTACCGTTGCACTATATGTTCCTAATTTTAAAATGTGTCTAACTCTACCCAAATTTGGGTGAAGTTGTTTCGGTTGGCTCAATTTTGATGTGGGCTGTTGTAATTTGCTCAAATATTTATAATATATGCAAATCTGAATGACACTCTTCCAATTTGACCTGATATTTCGATGTTCCACTTGGCCCGAATTTGAATGGAGCTATTGTTGTTTGGCCAGAGTTGATTTAGTCTGTTGGAATTTACCCAAATTTTTCCAAAAATAAAAACTTCACCCAAATTTGAATGAAGTAGTCCCAACACCCAATTTGCTCAAATTTTGTTAAGGTTGTTAAATATACCCAAATGATTTTGATTGTATCCAAATTTGAATAAAACTCTTATAATTCACCCACACATTTCTAAACGTACCAAAATTTAAAGGAGCTTTTCTATACAGCCCATCTTTGAACAAGATTGTTTGAAGTTGCCCACAATCAAATGAAGCTGTTGCAAATTGGCAAAATTTGATTTAACTGATGGACTTCACACAAGTGTTTCCAATTAATCTAAATGTTTTTGTTTTCACCCAAGTTTGATTGAAGCTTTTCTAATTTGCCCAAATTTAATTGAGGCTGTTGGACCTTACCCAAATGCTCCTATTTTACTCAAACGTTTCTAATTTTACCCAAAACGTTATTAAAGTTTGGCCCAAATTTGATGAAGGCTGCTAGAATTACCACATAATTCCAGTTCACTCAAGGGCAGTGTCTATTTTGCCATCAGAGGCAAAAAGAATGGCAAAATAGTCTCAGACTATTTTGTCGTTTTGACCATTATTTTGCCGTTGATTTGGTTGTTATTTTGCCTCAGTTTGGAAAAAAGACATTACCTCACTTAAATGTAAATGTAGCTGTATATTTTGCCTAAATTTTGAAAATTTTTGCCCGATTAATGGCCAATTTTTCAGCTTTGGGGATGCGACCGCATCCCCTGTATCCCCATGCCGTATGCTTATGAGCACGGTATTTCCGTTGAAAATGCAGTAGAAATGGATTCACTGCAATCCCATTTTTGATTTTCTTATAAAGTTTACAAAAACCTTCATATCTGATTTGTCAGGGCAATTTGTTTCACGACCCCACAGTCACATTTCGCCACCCCAAATGGGGTCGCAACCCACAGTTTAAGAAGCCCTGATATATACAACAATAATTCTGATGCACAGGGAAAATGGTGACAACGCAGGCAGCCAGGCTGATGATGTTATGCCATATAGCCAAAGTGGAAGTTTATGTGCGGTGAGATAAGTTGTTTCGGCAGTGTTGAGTCTGACAAAGAAGGAACGTTGTCGGCTAGTGCATCTGATGGGCTATGTGAGTAAGAAAATTCAAAATTTGTCGGAGCTATTGGATGAACAAACGATCCTGCTACTTGGCCAGGTGTCAGGAGTCGAAATGCTATGACCTGTTTAGTCCAAATAGGACTGTCTGCAATGACAACAGGAGTTTTCCCCTTGAACAAAAGTGACGGAGCCCTGCTTTCTGAGTTTCACTGCAAAAGGATACTGCCAAATGGTGAAGCAGTAGTTCATCCATGACAAATATTCCTGGTATGGAAAAGAGAATCTTTTGCTACTACTGCAAACTTTTCATCTCTGGATATGCACTAGCACAGCACTCAATACCCACCTCTGATCTAAGAGGCACCTGGCCAGAGAGGATATTGTGTGTTGTAATTTTTGGATTTTTTGGTTGTTAAGGCGCTGTCCATTGAAGTCTCTGCTAGAGAGGCCTTGGCGTAACCCCTTCGGGCCACGCCTTTAACATCAGCGATTTCCATTATCACGACTTGATGCCCCCCTTTGAAAGTTTCTGCACACTCCACTGAGTGCGTCCACGCAAAAGTGCTACGATACGGGACCCGCTCTTGCTACAGCCGACATATTCCAAATGCCGTGGTAACAGCTGCCTTCAATTCATCATTACAGTGAAAGTGTTGCTTAGACACAATATTATCCCCAAAAAAAGTTATCACATCTTGGCAAGTCCGGACTTCTTGCGGGTATTTCATGGGTGCTGGGGGTGTTACAAAACCACGGCTTATCATCTTGTCAGGTGAAATCAAAATTATCCTATCATTAGAATAATCCCTTGGCTTACGCTGAAGGCATAATCAGCTGGAGCCATCTCGTTGAAAATAAACCTTATGTGGATAGGTAGAGACTTATGTCCCACACTGTACAGCAAATTCAGCGAAACATGCACCTTTCAATGCCGTGATAACTTATCCATTAATTTATCTATTTATGTCATGTACTGGTGTGGTTCCCTTCTCCGAAAAATCATCAAGTTCTTGGTATAGTTTGACGTTAAAAACTTTTTCTTATGCTTAGCAGTCTTTGATTCAGCTAGCAAACAGTTATTGAGTGGATGAAACGCTCTTCCCAATTTTGCCACAAGTAAACGTACCAACAGACCTTCTTTCGTTGCCTTGAAATTGGTCCTGGAACTTCACTACATATTAGCATAAATTGGCTAACTCATCATATCTTGTTGATGCTTAAGTGACATCAGGAAGCTTACATTGTATATTTTGTTTTGCAGAACTTCCAGCGGAAGAAGGTGATACCTACAGAATAGTGATCAAACTTGACAAGCGTGGTTGCGAAATAAATAGTTTGTAGAATGTCCGATTCAGTTTTGATCCCGAATAGTAAAAATTACGCCTGTTTGTAAATCGCACAAAACCGAAAAATCTACCAAAAGCTTGAGTCTAGTTTAAATAGACTGTTAGTTGACAACGAGGATGGTCTGTGAGACTTCCGTTTTCATTCTGTGCAGTTTGCAGCTCTTAGTGGTAGCTGAAAAAACGCGTAAATGCTTACCATTAAGCAAAGATTCGTTTGAATAAAACATTTATGATTTAGGCAAGACCCTGTGGCAGCTGGTTCTTGAACAATTTGAAGATCTTCTTGTGAGGATACTTCTTCTTGCGGCTATCGTTTCCTTTGTAAGTGGGGTTTTATCTTCGTTAAGATTTTGAGAGCTAAAGCTGTGTTCTACTTTGTCATGTTGGAGCAGCCAGTCTTGTCAAAGCGTCGTTAAGGGGTGCAGTTGTCAGAGGTTAGCAGTCAAATTGTGGTGGCACGTGGAATGAGGATTTTTTACACAGGTATGCTGTATTCAAACTTGATCTGACATTGAACATCTGCGTCAGATCCCACTTTCAGTGGTAGATTCCGAAAGTGAAGGCGTA
>Ga0210059_1004301_pt1 | contig 22946 bp, 13 predicted proteins | sample Ectturendosymbi2_FD_188042 | JGI IMG/M metagenome (GOLD analysis project Ga0210059, IMG submission 188042) | Ecteinascidia turbinata endosymbiont from Florida, USA - Sample 2 (SPAdes) (version 2) | ecosystem: Host-associated > Tunicates > Ascidians > Unclassified | place: Key West, Florida...
CTAATTAGTCAAATATTTTTACTAACTAACATCACAACTTTTGAACCAGAAACCCCAACAGGTCATCCAAAGTATCAAAAGACTCGGATTGTAGCCTAGTTTCCAGTAAAAACTTCAGCGAAATACTACTACTTAACGATTGGCCTCCAGGGCCAGGCAAAGTGGGCCAAGGTGGCCTAAAAGTCCTCCACTTATGACGTCACTCACAGACAACTTGCACCCCCCAAGCAGAAAATTTTTTTTTGAGATTTTCGCCGAGTCGCTAGAGCGAACAGGAGCGGAGATATTCATCCGCAAAGCCACATTCGAATCAGCTGCTTTTTGCGAACCGCTTGAATTAACCCGGCTCTCAAAGTGTTAATGTGTGCAATGCGTGTGTGACGTAATAATTGCCTGTATCAATCGTGGAACGTTCCCGTACTCGCGGTCATTTTTCTGCTTGCTTTGGACTGTGCAATGCAGTTGTGAGCATCATTACGTCTCACAGCCGTCATGTACGAAAATTTGTAGAACTGTGGGATAAAATGCTTCTAGAAGGTCCTGATACAGCTGGGCGCTGTGTGTAAAAACTTAACTGATTTGTTAGCCTGTGGTGTCATGAAGCTTTTATAATCCCAATGACGTTTGTTATGCATCATTCGGTTGGGGCATTCACCAAATGAATCTTATTGATGAAAACAGTAAAGCTAATCAAGTAACAAAGTTAAAACAGTGCATTGTCTGTGGCGGAACGCACAAAATAATTCTGCATTTTAAACTGCTAGACACGGCATAATTCCTCATTTGATGACTGTTGCTTTCCGCTAAACATGGTATAATTCCACATTTTAAACTGTAGTGTACTGTGCGCAGTGCTTCGGGAAAGTGGCAGTCCTCAAATGAAACTAAAATTCCAAGTTGGTGTACAGTAACCTACAGGTGCACCATTTTTTGTTCTGTGAAGAATTTAACACATCTTGTGCAAAGGAGTTACGCATAGTTGCATGCGTCAGGTCCTTATCCAATGCCATAAAATAAACTTTAAAAGTGCTGCTTTCGAGACAAAGCTTCGCACCTGCAGCAACAAGACACAACTAGGCAGCCCTGTTGCAATGTGCTGAAGCCTGGAAGTTGAACGCACGGTGTTGATTTTTTCACGTCGGTGAAGGGAGTCGTCGTTTTGACAACAGTTGCTTAATCGGATAACACCACAGGTTTTCGCACTTTCTGAGCAGTGTGCTTTACACTTTAAAGTTAACTATCCGATTAAGTGTTGTAAGTTTACAAATGTATGGTGCATTTCTATGCAAATAACCGATTTATGCAAATAACCGGTGTGCGATTAACCGGACTATTTTCTTGACGTGTGAATGGTTTGGGATTTGGGATTCTAGAATCCTATGCGATAAAGCGGTGTGTGCGTTTAATTGGTATGCAATTAGCCGAAATCGTCTGTATTTGTTAATTATTATAATAATACTATAAGATGTCTACATGCTTTCATAAATTCCACTTTTAATAGTTTATTTCATCATTCATTTTCATGCCTGTTTTTCCTTTGCAGAGGGTTACAGGGCAGCAAGCCTAGGAGGACTTGAAACACCTCATGGTGAACAGCAATCTCAGATAATTCTGCTGGCTCCATACCAAGCTGGGTTACAGATGTAATCATTCCACCTTGTCCTTGGATGACCTCTGGGCCACTTTTCTGTGGAAGCAGCCAGCAGGACTTGCTTCGCCAATCCTTCATGGGCATTCTGGGCTTGTGGCCGTAAACCAACTTAGCTGGGATCTCTTGATTTGGAGAAGTGGTGCGACAATCAAAGCTTTACAAATTTCATAGTGGCACACTTTGTGGTAAAGTACTACAATGCAAACTCTTCACAAAGATCCTATCTCTTCCCCTTGTATCCTTTAAAGTGATATTTCTTTAAAAGTGATAACACCATTTTGTCTTAAAGAAGGAGTCCACCATAAAACAAACTAGCATTATTTGACATTAAACTGCAGCAGTTAAAGGTCATGATAGGGCCAAATGTTGTGATTTTTTGCACTTAACTATCAAAAACGAATGTACAGGAAATAAAAAGTAGTGCTGGAATGATGCATCAGTATGTCAATATTAGCCAATATGGTGACGTTTCAGATGTATCATATTGCCAAAATTCTACTGATACTGTATGTGTATGCAATATTTGCTCATAACAGGCGCTATGCTATTGTCCTGCACAGAGTGTTGTAGAGTAAATCAAAAGTAGAGCTTGAACAATGCATCGGCATGCTGATATGTATTGGCTGGTTGGGTGATACTGCAGATGTATCATATTGACAAAATTCTGGTGATACATGCAGTATTTGCTAATAAAAACAGCAATGCTTTTCTGCACGTTTAATTGCATGAACAATTACGTTTGAAAACCACGAAGAGAAATGGACAATTTGAGATTTTGAGCCCTTGTTTCTGCTTCAATTACAAGGTTATTTAGGAATCTAGCATGATAATGGCAAACTCTAAAACTTGTTTGGTACCCTGCCTGTTTGTTTGGGAAAACCACTTGGTATTGAAAGTGTTGAAGCTTACAGTCAGGGTCACATGCGATGTTGAAAGTATTGAAAAAGTATTGATTTTTGCCAAAATTTACATTAGGTATTGAAAAAGTATGGAAATTCTGAAAAGAAAAGAAATCTGCTGTGTCTGAGCAGAATTTTGCTGAAGGCAAAGCACTTCATTATTTATGCAGTGGTATGCAGTGTGCAAAATTTGAGTTTCATGATTAGGAAGTTTGAAAAATGAAGGGAAGTAATGGTATTGAACTTCTTAAATTTAGTATTGAAGAAGTATTGAAAAAGTGTGGAAAATGATTTTAAAATGTGTGGGAACCCTGTGACAGTTGGTAGATCAGTAAAAAGTCTGCTTGGAAAATTTTCTTACCGGACAAACAGCAATGAAAATCAATGGTATTACTCCTTAAAATACTGCATATATTGTTTTTATTTCATTATATATAAGTTTTCAAAATTTTTTATTGGTTTCAGTGTTTAAAGATGTATTTGTTTTTAGCCAGGTGATCAAGTTTTTGTCAGAGTGGTTGACCACACAAAGTAGTTACTGAAGTTTTGGTGATTCATAAAAGAGCAATGTCATCAATTCTTATACCTTCCCAAGGTCTTTCTGAAAATGTTGCCTCTGAGAGTAAGCTGATGTTTGATTTTTGATAAAATGTAGGTTTTACATCAAGGGTTCTTAAAGTATTGCCTCAATACCAGTAGTATATGCCGTTAAGCACAATCTACCTTTCGGCAAATGACATCGCAAATTTGGCGGGTGACGTCAGCATTTTTTTCAGTGACGTCTCATCAGGTTGCATCACGGCTGCCATTTTGTCAGCAGTGGTGATGTCAGCATTGACTTGTCATTTCTTGACGCCATATCCAATGACATCACAAACGGTTGAAATTTAGTCATCAATGGTGACGTCAACATTCATTTGTAACGGCGGCCATTTTGTTAGCTGTTCACACCAAGGTGCCTAAACATGTGCACCTTGCGTTTAAATTGTAAAAAATTAAGTTTATACATTGTAACGCAGTTCTGTATTAATATGTTCAAAATTGAATTGATAAGCACACGACAACTAGTCATGTTTTACCAAGTAAAGCTGCAAGTGTAAGCAACATTATCATATCTCTGTTACCATCAAGCATGCCGCATGGAAAAAAGCTGTTAAACCAACTAACAAAATGCTTTGTTTTACAAGATTAAGTTTGTCAGACTGTGAAACTACACCGAAAGAATTTAAATACGACTATCTGAAAAGTACAGTACATGGAAAAAATTGGAGATGATATTATGCCACAATACTTTTCAAACTTTCAGCACAAAAATTTAAATACGTTGACGCATGCTAGTATTTTCTAAAATATTTCCACATTTTGTGCAAACATTTCGAAGTGTTTTATAGGATAGAAGATTCACTCAATGTATAAACATACACTTTAATGTTTGAAATAATTTTCATTGGCTTGTCCAAAAATCTGTTTGCGTATAATTTTGGTGCTTTTTGATTGAAACGCAAACACTCGAAACCGTTTTAGTTTCAATAGCTTTTTAAAAAATCTTGGATTGAATGCCTACCAAAATCATGTAAGAATATTTTGTTTCATGCGTTCTGTGTATGTAAGGTCTGTCTTGTAGAGCTTGGTTCAAACTTCACATAAACAATCAGAACTTACTGCTTTGGTTTGATAAATGAAAATGACGAGTCTGTTGATGATATTTCGCGTATGTCAGGACGCGCCTCAAACTCAATCAAAGCTGCAAATGCGTTTACAAGTTTCCCTCTGACTGCAGCATCGTATCGTTTGCAGACAGTCCTAATTGAATTACTGAGGATATATTCAATAGAGAAAGTGGGAAAGCAGCATACATCGCTGTAAAGCTTCATAGCTGAACAGCATTTGGAAAAAAACATAACAAATTTACTTGTTCATATTTTGACAAACTGTGAGGATTTGAAAACGTATTTTCCAAGTGAACCTAATTTGTTGCACATTGGTCTCCTCTTGTTTGCATACAATTTTATATTGTAAGCATGTACCATTCATCATTTTTACAAACTATCTCGTTCTATCACAGAGGCGTTGCAGGGTTTTTGTGTAGTAATGTTTATCGAAACAATTGTTTTTAATTTGCCGTTTGAACTATGCATATACGTATCCAACTGTAAATATATTGGGCAAGCATTCCACAGCACTTTGCTGCATCTTAGCTGGATTGCGCTGGAGCAAGTGGAAACATGTTCCTGCATATATTTTTTGACAAACTTCAAGGAATGAAGAAAACATTTTCACTGAATATTTGAGTGTTTCAACTGTAAATTCACATCAAACACATGTTGCCGATACATCAAAACTATTTTTTGTAATATTGAACTTATGCAAGACATGTAATTATTTTTTGTCCATTAATAATGAATTGATTTGCTGTTCTGGAAATAGCACAGTTTGTGTATAAAGTCTAACAAAGAAGCGTTGAACTTTGTGCTTTTATAGAGTAATGCAAACCAGTTTGAGCAACGCATCATGAAAACAGTCGTGCGGTGTTCCGTGAAAAACAATTGCATTTAAACGCAGTCCTCAAAAACTTTCAGCTTGCAAGATTTTCAAGTTCTTCAGTCCTATCGAGGCATTTGTGAAAATTTGAGGCATAACTACAGTACTGAATACATAGTTGCAATATTGCTGTTGTAGCACCGTTACCCACTTTGGTAAAATATTGCGCTTGAAAAAATTTGGCAAATAACGGATTGCAAGTTTTTAACATTTTTTTTTCACTGTACAAGGAAGTGTTTTTGCAAGTCGGACCAGAATCATGTCAAAATGAACATGGTTTCATACTAACCCTTTCACGCAGCATAAATTTAATCATAAGTGCAATTTTGTTTAATTTTTTCTCTTAAAATTTATAGCAACGTATAGTTTTCATATCGAGGTGAAACTTAAATATCTCGTTTGACACAAATCATTGCGTTGATCGTGAAGTCAAGACAATTCCACCGTGTATCTCACAAAAGCGACGAAGAATGCAACTGAGTCTGTGCCGTTGTGCTCGCTCCATTTCAAAAACATGCGTCATCAATGACGAATGGTCCACTGCTGCACAGAGAACCGAACAAGTTGTGTTCTGTCAACACAACGCTAGATTGCCAGATGCTTTTCAAATCAAATAAGAAACATCTTAAGTTGTAATCCAAACAAGAGTAAGATACAATAAGCAATCTTTTTGTATTTAACAACATATCCCTTAAAATAATCAATTAAAATTTGCATGCGTTAACATGTTTTACACTGAAACAAAGACCAAGTATGTACTTTCCATGATGGGTGTGAGCAAGGAATCCATCAGCAAATTTTTAATAGGAAATCGATTTCACGTAAAATTATGCATCCTCAGTACTACAAAGCCCATAACATTAAATTGACCGCAGAGAGCTGAAGTGATCTGTGTATGGTGTATGCCTTAAAATGCATTGGGCTTGTCTCACAAACACTGTACCGTTAGCAAAACACTTCTACCTTTATTTTAACCCGTTTTGTTTGGCATAGGAATGTCAACAAAATCATTAATATGTTTCCACCAAACCTGCCACATGTCAAAAACGTTTCAACCAACTAAAATAATGATTCAGTTCACTTGTTAAAAGTTTTTGCGTTACACTTTGGAAGTTTAAACAAACACTCAAACAATTTCACACTGATTTCAAAAGTTGTGTTTCTCTGAAATTTCTTTTACAAGCCACAAAATCAGTTGTTTTTCAATGAATGAATATTAATCGACATCTTCTGTGATTTTCTCTGTATTAAATTTGAGGTGCCCCTTATGTGAATTTTATATTTTGCTTTGAACACTCTTTAGCAAACTTGGTCACATTGGCCTGCTTCTTCAGGCCCTTAGATGGTATTATTTCGCCCATGTTTTTATTGGAAACTAGGCTAAAATCTGAGTATTTTGAGCCTTGACTTTCTAGTGTTTCGGGTTCAAAAGTTATGGCCTAAAAACTACAAATTTGGATCAATTACTTTAAAGCCATAACTTCTGACCCCGAAACCTCAGCAAAACTTGGATTTTAGTCTAGTTTCCACTAAAAACTTGAGATAAATACTACCATCTAGTGGTTTGGGCTCAGGGCCAGATGAAGTGGGCTACAAAGGACTAAAACTATCCCACTTCCAAAAAACCCAAAACCAAAAAATTTTTTTAAACTGCAGACTTGAAGACTTGCCGAGTCTTTTGATTGTTTGAACAGCTCTCTAGTGCAATTGCTTAGTGAGTTATGCAATTGCTAAGACATGTTGAATAACTGGGGATTTTGCCTAGCACTACCAGCAGCAAAGGTGTTAATAGCATGTTTCACTTCAAAGAGGGTATAAAGTGCCATTGTGCCATTAATTTGATGAAGCAACTGTACCCATGGGGATGACCAGAAAACAAAGTTACTGCCTTTGGCTGAGATGCTGAAATCAACATTGTAGTTTTAATCTTCAGTAGAGAATTTACAAATTTGCTGATTATACGGCAGCTTTGTGAACTAACGTGACTGGCCATGCAGAACAAAAACATTTTGTTGTGTAATCCAAGGAAAAGTACACGGTTGCTTTCAGACATAAATGTGTTCACAATTGCATTGCACAGTGCAATGCAAGAAGATAAACAATGGCTGCAACTGTGGACAGTATTCCACAACTGATGCATATGATTATTACATCACGCAGACAGTACGGACAGTAAAGATAACAAACAACACACACCACTGCAATAACTTTGCGTTTAGGTTTCAGCTGATGACTGCTAGTTTGCCAAGCACTGCAGGATTTCAAATGTCAAGAACAAAGGATATTTTAGAACTTCTATAAGTATGTCTATATCCTGCAGTTCTAGAAATTTCCTTACTTGATGTCAAGCTTCCAGGTGTTAGTGATGTAAGGTAGCAAGCGTATGGACAAAAGTAGAGTTAGATGATGAGCTTGCAGGTCTGACACAGGGAATTGCAAATTCTGGTTAAACACATTAGAAATCTTGGAAAATCAGCTATGCAATTAACCAGATTCATCTGTAATTCATTATATACATTTTGTAAGATTCTAGAGAAATAAGTTTCGACATTTTTGCATTACAAGTTTAATTCCATGATCAGTTCATTTTGAATGTGGTGAGCACGCCTCATTTTAGTTCAATGTGCAAAAACTGAATTTTGAAAATTCTTGGATGGTGATAAATAGAGCAGTGGATGTATTTGTGAACTATATAATGCCTTGTACTTTGAAATCCTCATGTGCTTATTGTTTGTTGGTTCTTTTGAATTTGGTAGTATGGTAAGTTTGTATGGAATTGTATCATCTACAAGCATAAATATGTGTAAGTTGCAAGCCGTGATGTAGTCAAGAGACTATGTCAGAAAAGCTGGGACCATGACCTGAAAGTTCATGATTGCGTCTCAAAGTGTAAACATTTTTTTGGTGGTAACTGAATGCTGCCTCTGTATATAGTGCTGGAACAAAACATCTTGACATGACAATTTAACAAACATTCTTTAAAATATTTCTGAAATTTATTGTAATGACTAAAAACTGTAGAAGTTCATTTGCGCCTCTAGTGTTGAAATAGGTGATTTTTGCCACTTGCTCCTGCGATTTTCCGTATGTACATGGTACCACAATGCTCCGATGGAACTGATGGAGCCTCATGAGTTCAATGTTTTAATGGGACTGTCATTTTGTTTTGTAACAATTGAAAGCTCAAAACAGTTAACCACTTTATTTCCTCTCATGTAGAAATGTCTATAAATTAAAAATACATTGTTGCTGATAGATGATCCGTCAATGTTTTATGTAACAAAATGATTGTTACTATTTACAAGCTTACTTCCTGCAGTAAATTCACTTGGAGTAATAAAAATTTCTTATTGCCTTGTTTGTATATATATAAAATAATTTGGACAAAAGGGTTTGGGTAGAAGGCAATGCCTTTATGAAGTCCCTGTATTCCAGTGAAAATAGTTTCAAAATATTTAGGAATACAGAAAGGAAGGCCTAGCACCATTTTTAACATTTAAGGGTGATCGAAGTTAGCGCTTACAGTAAGATAGTGAAGTTAGGTGTAGCGATAGCTCCTTCAAAGTTTTCTCTCTGTTATGGTTTCTTCTGACAGAGTTTTCAAAATAACTGCTATTTCTACAAAAGACACTGTGCATTGCAGATGTGCCAAAAGAAGCAAATTTGCAAGACTTTTCTGATGTCAAATTTCCATTTCTGATTGGTACTGCAGTGCTTGTTGTTGTGGGTGGAATTGCGGGAGCTGCCATAGTTCTTGTAACAAATGCTGTTGACACTGTTGATGACACTGGTATGTGCGAAATGCAGATAAGTTTGAGATCTATTGCAATGGTAGCAGTTAATGATTCTGCCTAAAGCAAAGCTGTTATATTACCGGCCAAATAAAGTGCAAACATGAAAAACTAGAAACTTGTTTTCTAAAACATGCTAGCTGCATACAGGGCAGCAGGTGTTTGGACTGTTTTTCAGTGGTTGGTGGATCATGTCCTAAAATGTTTTCAGAATGTATGTCATCTAATACTCTGTAATATTTTTGACCTCAAAACTTCACAAATTTTGCCACTTGGTGTCAACGACAGTATGGGTGAGTGTATCAAAGTGCATAATTTTATGCAAAAAAGTGTTGTATAAAATGTGAAGAAATTGGGTATGTTACAGCAAGTAACACTAGTTGGAGCAAACTTTGTTTAATGCGACTTTTACTGTCCAAGACGTTTGATACAAGATAAACAGTTTAGACGAAGCAGCGCAACCCTTATCGCCCAAGCTGCTATGCACAATACAGTGGCACAACCCTTGTTGTCAACCAGAAAAGGCCACGTCCACGAATGGCAAAAGCTAAATTACTTCGCCGTTGTCAGTTGAACCGAAGTAAACATGCTTCCATACGAAGCAACTCACTCATTGACCACCACAGACGACCAGAACACAAACGAAGCGTAGCAATCAAGTGAAGTGCTGTGCACTTAGGGTTAAAACAAGGGTGACACTTAATGCGCGAACAAAGCAGAACAATTTGAAATTAAAGGGAAACTTGCTGTAATATACTCCCCGCAGTGTACTAACCAAAGAGACATTAAAAAATTTATAAACAGCAAGTTACCAAACAAACAAACTGCAAATCCATTAATGTGGCAGTAGCAACATAGGAACAACCTTTCTACTGACACAGAAATCCAAATGTCAATTCACGATGAATAAAATAAATTAACAACAACAAACAACCGTTTCACAACAGTACATGACATAACTTGGTTATGATAACTTCACAATTGAATGTGGCAGAGTTTGGTCACAGGTTGCTGCCACAGTGCATTTTTTGTTTTCACTTGGACCTGTCGCACTTGGCCTTGAGTGTCAGGATAGACCTCAACCACATGACCAACCTGCCGCTTAATACAAAGAACCTGTTCCTCGTACAACAGCACGATATCGTCCACAGGGAGGTTCCCTTCCTCACTTTGGCACTTTGGTCAAGGTTGAAGTGTCTGTATATATTCCAGGGTTCAGCACCAGGTATTGAATCTGCTTCCAACGGTTGCGGCTATAACAGTCAGATTTCAAGTAGAGTCCAGGGGTAATGACGCACCTTTGTGACCACACAGCAGCAAAGTGATTAGGGGCCAGTGGTTCCTGAGCTTCAGGATTAAGCAAGATTGGGATGAGCGGTCAGGAATTCAGTTTGTACTCAACTTCCATCATGAGGGTGGACAAACACTCACTAGTGACTCTCTGCTGCAACAATAAAGCATTAAAAATTTTCTTAGCAGAGCGAATTGATCTTTCCCAAACTCCTCCCATATGACTTTCCAGTGGAGGATTAAATTGCCATCAAATGCCATGCTGACGAATCTGTTCAGCTAAGAAATTAGTGTTACACTCACAAAGGGTACGTTGCAGTTCTGTTTCTGTGCCCACAAAATCCGTTCCATTGTCACTAAATGAGGTGTGCACCTTACCTTGGCGGGAGAGGAACCTTCTAAAGGCATTCAGGAATCAATCGACTGTTGACACATGAGCTACTTCCAAACGCACAGCTCTCGATGTCATGCATGTGAATATGCACCCATACCTTTTCACGCAACTTGGACACTGGTACACTGCAAAGGGACCATAAAAATTGACTCTAGTGTATTGAAATGGAGGCTTATCAGGAGTCAGTGGCTCCACAGGTAAGTCTGACATGATTTGTGATCCTGGATGCGAGTTTCATCTTTGATAAATTATGCATTTACCGAGCACTTTTCTAACCGTAGCAGCACCTTTCACAATCCAGAAACTTTGGCGCAGCGACGTCCATGTGCTGACCATAACACAGTGACCAACTTTACGGTGGTCATCTTCAATTATTAGCTGGGTGACGTGGTGGTCACTTGGTAAAATAATTGGGTGCTTTTGAGAAAACGCCATTGAAGACATGTTCAGTCTCCCTCCAACTTGAGCAACGCCATCATGGAGCAAAGGATTGAGCTTTCGCAGTGATCCCGGGAATCGCTTCTCTCTACCTGTGGTAGACTGCAAAAGCAATATTTTGTGAGAAAAAGTGTCACGTTGAATCACCTCGACAATCTCTAGCTGGGCTGCTTCTAATCCATCGACGGTTAAAGTGCCAGTCAAAATGTCTTTGTGATATAGTAGCCTTTTGAGGTGCAATAGCCAAGCCACAGTGGTTTGTAGTTTGTACCACAAAGAGTAGCGAGAAAATTGTAGGGATAAACTCCCACTTCCATTAACTTTCGTGGTTATTTGTGAGATCGTAAGACCAGATTCTTCTGGAAAGTTGGGAAAGGCAGGAGGACATTTCAGCCAACTTCCTTGCGAATGCCTCAAAATCGAGTAAATTGACTTTGAGAAAGAGGGAAGTTTCGTGACAGCCGCTGATCTTGACTCCGCCTTGACATTTTGTTTCCATGATACATTTTTCATCGAGGCGACTGCATTCATGGAAGCATCATTGAGGTGTAGATAACCACCACGTGCTGATTCTTCTTCTCACACTTGTCGTCCGATTTCTAACTGCTGAAGCTGAGGGGTTGCTTTTAGGATTTCTCGTCACCTTTGGGTTTCAGCGCGTTCTCTTTTGCGTTCGGCTCTCTACGGCTTTGTTGTAGAGCTCTTTCCTCATCAATGCGTTTTTGTTCCAGAGCTCTTTGCTCATCGATGCATTTTTGTTTCAGAGCTCTTTCCTCTTCGATGAGTTTTTGTTCTAGAGCTCTTTCCTCTTGGATGCATTTTTGTTCCAGAGCTCTTTGCTTGTTGATGCATTTTTGTTTCAGAGCTCTTTCTTCTTCGATGTACTTTTGTTCCAGAGCTCTTTCCTTAGCCTGGTGCTCAAACTCTTGTTCCTGTTTGAGCTGGATGAATTTAATTCGGGCCAGCTCCTTTTTTGCTAGAAGCTCTGCTCTCTGTGCCTGAGGAAACACCTGAACTTCCAGAACCTGCTGATTTTGAACTAGAATGCTTCGATCCCGCTGTTTTCACACTAGAATGCTTTGATCCCGCTGATTTCACACTAGAATGTTTTGAAGCTGAGACCATCAATCGCAACACAGGGTGATCGGCCAACAAGTCTGCACCATGCCGCTCAAGTCAATTTCGTACGCGCTGGTGAAACTCAGCTTTTTTGGCAGTTCAGATTAATAACTAAACCCAACAGAAAGTCCTTCCCTTGACTTCCTGCTTTGCTCAGCAAGCCAATGTTGCACCTCTCGATCTCTGCGAACTGATCATGAATCCTGACAAGATAATAACTCAACATCGACAGTTGAGCATTCTCACGATGCATCACAGTGTCAGCTTCCGAGTACAGCAGCGACAAACTCTCTGACAAGTTCTTTAGCATTTCAGTAGCGCTTGACATTTTAAATGAAACTATTCAGTTTTATGGATCCACTAATGTATTTTAATTAGAATTGGCATCAAACACGCCTCGGACAGGATTCAGCGTCTTTAGTAGATGACTTCGGTTTAACTTTAATGTTACAGCAAGTAACATTAGTTTGATGAAACTTTTTTTAACGCCACGTTCACTGTCCAAGACGTTTGATACAAGATAAATGGTTTACACAAAGCAGCGTGACCCTCATCACCCAAGCTGCTACACACAATACAGTGGTACAACCCTCGTTGTCAACCAGAAAAAGCCACATCAACGAATGGCAAAAGCTAAATTACTTCGTTGCCATCAGTTGAAGCGAAGTATACATGCTTCCATACGAAGCCACTCACTCACTCACTGATCACCACTGATGGCCAGAACGCAAATGAAGTGTAGCAATCAAGTGAAGCACTGTGCGCTTAAGTTTAAAACAAGGGCGACATTTAATGCGCGAACAAAGCGGAGTAATTTGAAATTAAAGGGAAACTTGCCGTAACAGGGTAAAAATATATATGAAATTAACAAAATTTAAATGCATGTTATTAAATAATAGTGCCGTGTTTTTTGGACCACAAAGTGCACTTAAATCCTTTAATTTTCTCAAACATTTATAGTGCGCCTTTGATGAAGCTGGTAAATATGGTAGACAAACTCATATAAGATGTTGCTTTAAGCATTTTGTTGAAAAGTAATAAGAACTGTTTGAAAAACTGAATGTGGTGTTTAATATGATCAAACATGCCAAGCAACCTCAACTCAGGTTTCATTAAATTAGTTAACATACCATACACCTGTAAAACAAGAAACAAAAGAATAAGTGAAAGATAGCTACATCCTTACACTGAAGGGCAATTCCACGAAAAAGGTAGTCCAGGGTTGAAAAAAAATAAAACCAAAAAAATGAAGCAAACACGGGGTAAAAAAACTTTTATACATCAGTCTTTATGAAAACACTGTTTACAAAAACAACAGACGCCAAAAATGTATATTTTTTTCAATGCAAACACATGTACCTAACCTGAAAAACAATTGTTAAATTTGCAAATGTTTTTTTGGGTGCATTAAAATGAGCTTAAATTGTTTTTTTCTCTAGTCAAGTAAGTTTTTTGGTTAAAAGCATTGGTAAACTAATCATTTCCATAGTGAAATTACTTGAAAAAAGTTTCATCACTGGGAATTTTAGTATCTGAAACAATACTAAAAGAGATGTCCCGTTAGTCACATTTTTTTTGTTAAAAGTTTTTTCCTGTAAAACCTACTAAGGCTTTCTACACAATACCTCAGTACCCTAGTCTTTCTTATTGTGAATGTTTTATGATTGCAACTGTTGTTCCATGTTATTAAGTTGAACTGATGTTTCATTTGAAAGTTTAAGGTGTTATTTTGATCATTGCTATGGCAGTATTAAAAATGCTGTTAAATTGAAGTATTAAAACCATTTTTGATTGCATGAAGATCAAGTTGTAGTGATATATTTAATTCTTTTAGCTTCAAGGTTCGTTATTCCGGTATTTTTTGTTTCTGATTATTGTTAGAACCTGGGAGACTGTATTGTTGTGGTTATCATTCAACATTTGCCAAGCTGTTGCAAAACAATGTTTGACTATCTCACTCTGTGCAGCAATGGATTTTTCATGTTTGGTATATTGTAGTTTGAGTGAAATTTTCAACCAATCAGTTTTCAAGTGCTTAATTAACATGTGGATTCATTTGCTTGCATGCATAGCATAGGAAGCATTTACATCACCATGGTCTTTTACAGATATCTTCATTTAGTTTTATTACATTGCAACTTTGCAATTAGCCAAAATTGGTTGTTAATTAGTTCTTGTTTGTTGAATTTATAATATTGAAGTTCAGGTCAAGTTCTAATGCATGCAGACTTCTGAATAATTATAACTGATTTTGAACAAGGTTTTTTTAGTTAACTCATTTAATTCTCGGCCCTGTATCAGAATGACTTAATACTGTGAGGCTTATTTTGCAAATAAAAGCAAAAAAGTAGTCATAAAATAAAAATGTCGCGTTAGTCACAAACAGCATGTCCCGTTAGTCACAAGAACATGCTCTGCAAATATCTCTGTTGCCAAACTCTAACTAGCAAATATTGTAAACTGATGTATGGATTAAAAACCTTGATTTAGTGTCCATACAATATTACCAAATCAAAAGTATCTATGCAGTCAATGAGCAGACTTTGGAATTTGAATTTATGTTTCTTATTTGTTACTTTTGTCCCCTGTCCCATTAGTCACAAACAAATAATTCAAATAACCAAAAAATTCTACAACAGATGAATTTTTCCAAAAATGCAAACAGTAAGTATGAGTCATCAATAACAAATGCAACTGGTTTTAGTTTTCTTCTTTATTTCATGTTTGCTACAGAAATGAAAAAGTAGTCAAAATGTCCTGTTAGTCACATTTGGAATTCCCCTGAAGTTTCAGTGAAACAGCACACTGAAACTACTTTGACCTTGAGATAAGCATTGCCAATGTGAAATGAGTTATATTGGCTGTTCCTAATCACGGGTTCCTGGACACTTGGGGGTCAGGAACAAGATTTTCAAGGGTACAAAAAGCAATTGGCGAGCATGGGACTGGGAGTATGTCTGTTCTTGGTGCTTTTTTTCAAAAGAACGACAATTTTTGAAAGCTTGCAAGTGCTATTACACAATAGAACGTTTTTTCAAACAAACCAAGATTTTTGAAAGCTTGCAGGTGCTATTACACAACAGAACATTACCCAGGCTAGTTACTCCAATTAACGTTACTAATTTAACAAGTTATATTGCTAAATGTGTGCATTAATGTTTCTGCTTCACACTGTGGTTACCATGCTGAAGACAGCCAGTTATGCGATTGTAAGCCCATTGTGACGTTCACATGTTTATGGTGCAATTATGGCGAGATTGTTGTTTGATTCTATAGAACTTGAAAGTTTGTGATGTTCAGCCGTTCAAAGTTACCAGAACATGAGTACAAAAGCCTTGTATTTTTGCTTTATATGAAAAACAAGTATAGGAGCCATTTGAAATCTTCGAATGATATACACTTGGCTCTAAGCAATTGTGTACCAAGGTGTGAGCAGATAGTTTCAGAGAAGCAGCAACAAAACAGTCATTATGCTTGTTTCTAATGATCAATAAGGTGTGAAAGCTAAACAGTACAACTGAATGTTTTCTGTTGTGTTATGTATTGCAAATTGCAATATTTGAAAAATGAAGATACTCAAAAAAGCTGACTTGCGATTTGCATGCTTTTATTTAATCAAATGGATGTGTGTGTATGTCCCATTGTTTTTATGAAAGGGGTGCCAACTTCAAAAAAGTTTGACAACTTGGGAGCTACACAGTGACCTAGCACATTGTGACAATGGCATGGAACCTAAGACAATATGGACTAAGACGCAAGGCGGTTTGGTGCAAATAATTTTTCAACATTGAAAGACGATGCTGCATGCATATATAAAAATGGGTAACATGACCTGGATCAGTTGACATAGGTGGACTCCAGGGTCATTGCATGTCAACTGATCCAGAAAAATTTGGATTTTGTCATCATATCTCAGATTTTGCTCAAATTTAATATTCAAAAGAAACTTTTCATTGTGCTTTCAGCAAACTAATTTTTTTGAAAATTGGTTGAGGTTTCATGAAGTTGCAGACTATATAAAATGGACACTTCTTGTGATCAGCAATGCAGAATAGATATGAAAATCATCACCAAACTTCAAAATCAAATTATTGTCATTGTACTTGTTCAAATGTTATGAAATTTTGAAAATTGGTTGCCTCATGCATCTTCTCACATATAAAGAATTTGCCCAAGTTTGGGGGCAAAGAAAAAGGGTGGTGTGTGCCTGCTATTCCATAACGTTTTGTTATAGTTATTAGGACTGTGCATAGAAAAATTTTTTAACTTTAACAATTTGCAGGTAAAGCAGCTTTGTTGCAGCTTTGTGAGGCAATTCAAACTGGTGAAATAGCTGAACCCACTTTTGTGGATGTGAACCGCTGCCTAAGTAAGTAAAAAATAGTTCTTAAAATTGCTTGATCATTGCTGACTGCTCAACACTTTCATGTCCGGGTTAATTCAAGCGGTTCACAAAAAAACAGCTGGATCGCATGTGGCTTTGCGCGGGAATATCTCCGCTCCGGTTAGCGTTACGAACCTGGTCGAAGTGTCAAAAGACGTGGCAAGTCTTGCAGTTTGCACTCGAAAAAAATTTTTTTTGGTTGGGGGTGCAGGTTTTTTGTTAGTGATGTCATAAGTAGAGGACTTTTTGGCCACCTTGGCCAACTTCACCTGGCCCTGGGCACCAACAAATTAGATGGCAGTATTTTGCTGAAGTTTTTATTGGAAACTAAGCTACAATCCGAGTCTTTTGATACTTTGGATGACCTGCTGGGGTTTCAGGTTCAAAAGTTATGATCTAAGTTAACTCTTTGACATCTGGCTGCTTTCGGGGATTTTCAGAAAAAAAACGTCTGAACGCACGTGGGTTTGTATGGGAATTTCTCCGGTCTGGTATGCTCTACAAACCTGGTAAAAGTCTCAAAAAGACACGGCAAGTCTTCTAGTCTGCACTCGAAAAACAATTTTTTGCTTGGGGAGTACGGGTTTTTTGTGAGTGACGTCGTAAGTGGAGGACTTTTAGGCCACTTTGGCCCACTTTGCCTGGCCCTGGGCATCAACCGTTAGGTGGTAGTATTTTGCTGAAGTTTTTACTGGAAACTAGGCTACAATCCGAGTCTTTAAATACTTTGGATGACCTGCTGGGGTTTTGGGTTCAAAAGTTGTGATGTAAGTTAGTAAAAATATTTGGCTAACTAGCTAATTAATTAATTTGTTTATTTTAAGTGATAACTTTTGAACCAGAAACGCTAGAAAGTCGATCAAAGGCTCAAAAGACTCGGACTCGAGCCTAGTTTCCAATGAAAACTTCAGCGAAACACTTTGGCCTAGCGGTTGGGCCCTAGGCCAGGCAACATGAGCCAAAATGACCCCAAAACTACTTAACTTATGGTGTCAGTCACAAAAAATCTGCATCCCCCAACCAAAAAATTTTTTTTGAGTGTAATCTACTAGACTGGCCGATCCGTTTGAGCCCTTGAACAGCTCTCTCACGCAAATCGGCGGATTAGCTAGGGCATTGGTAAGGCAACCGAAAACTGCTGTTTTTTTAGGCTGAAATCGAAGTACAAATATATCGTATGCCGGCTCTCAAAGTGGGAACTTTGGTTCATAACCTTTCTTATTGGTTCCTAACTTTTGCAAACTTTTGTCCAAGTCTCACTTGAATTTTTTCATGATTTCACCTGTAAGCTTTTGCTTGCAGTTTGCAGTGACCGAAGAGGCATCTATGATGTGAAATTGATTTCCTTGTAAAACACCCTGTGAGCAGATTTTTCTGTGCTGCGATTGTGGTCTCTTGTTGCTGAAATATGGATATGTGCATTCAGAATCAATGCAAAGTAATGAAGACAGAGCATCGCAGACTGATTTGTCGAAGGCTCAACAGAAAACCCAGAGCTTTCTATTCACACAAGATTTGTTTTTGACTTTATTAAATCTCAGGCTTCAATGTGTGACTTATTTTAAGGGAACATGTTTTATCCTTAAATCTTTGGTTTGTGCTCTGCCTACTGACTAAAATAAAATTTTCAAGAAGTTTGTAATGCAGTAGAATTTGCTATGCAACGTGCTTCATGTTTTTCATGCAGAGAAAGATTGCACATTTGATGTCACGCAGTGCAACTTTCCTTGTTTAACTGGCTACCATAGTGATGATGGTATTTGTCCAACGTCTTGTTACTGTGCTACTAAAGGCATTACCCAGGGAGATATTTCCTTTGATGTAGAGGACATTCCTAAGCTCCTGCAGGTATTGTTAAGTTCTTCTCTTGTCTTAAAATTTGGTGAGTTTCATAGAATAGGTCTTCATAGGTTCATTCTATGTCAAGTTTCTTGAAATCTTGCAAAAACTAAGTTTGTCTAAAATCAATTTTGTGAGGTATTATTTTTACCACAGTCCATGATAGAGTCATATGAAAAATTAAAACAATGCGTAATGCCTGTCATCACTTTTGGTGAAGATTTAGGACATCAAGCTTGTAGTCAAACTGCTCACAACAATTAAATTATGAACATGCTCTTGTAATCATTAGTGTTGCTTTATACTTCACAGTTAAAGGAAAATTGTAATGACATTAATCTATTGCTTTCATCTATTCTATACTGGTTTGCCTTAGGCTTGATGGTATAGAACAGTGGTTCCCAAACTTGTTCGAACCGTTACCCAATTCAATGTAGCGATTATATCTTATTACCCTCAATGAAAACTTATCGCATTTCATGTCAAAAATTTCTTTCCCAGTGATCGCTCATAATTCAGAACAACATAGTGGTTTTGGTTCCGCGTTACCCCCTGAAGAACTGCATATTACCCCCAGTTTGGGAACCACTGGTATAGAGTATTGCCCATTTGGTACATTCTTTATTAAATAGAAATCAGAACTTTTCCTCTTTCCAAGCATTTTGTCTAACTGACTAGTGAATAAAGCCTCTGTGACTGATTTTCAATACTCCACGAAACAATGCACTCAACAAAGGACAAATGCATGTAGTCAACTGCAAAAATGACTGCACATGTTGTTGTTGCATTGGACATAAAAAAAATGTCCATGCATGCGTAATAATGCTTAGTTTCCATGTGGTGCACAAGAAAACACATGCATTGGACAGAAAAATGTTTACGCTTGTGCAGTGGCACTGAGAAGAAATGTTTACGCATGTGCAATGGCACTCAGTTTCCATGCGGTGCAAGAGAAAAATGCATGCAGTAGACTGAAAAAATGCCAGCAAATGCAAACTAACTTTCCATTTGGTTGAAGCAAATACGAATCTTACACTGTGGAAAATTTAAATTGTATCCTATTACCCAGTTAAAATTAGCATTTTCGATTTGGATAGTGTAGGACACATGTGTCAAACTGGTGACCTGAGAGCCAAATGTGACCCGCCACATCTTTTTATGTGGCCCGCGAAGATTAAATTTTAAGCCTCAGCCTGCTTTTTTTGGAACCTGCTTACAAAGGCGAACGATGTTCATGTTATGACTTTGTCTCTCTTTAAAAAAGTTATTCAGTTTGAAGTCTCATTTCACTGCAACATAACCATTATTACGTCACAGAGATGCTCTTTAATCATTAGTGTAGTGTAGATGATTGTGGTTAATTTTGTTATAACTGGCCCTTTGAGGGCAACCATAATGCTGATATGACCCTCAGTGAAAATGAGTTTGACATCCCTGGTGTACAATTTGAATGCAGTATTTCTAAATGCCATCCCTACACTCCACCTAATCCTTGGACAATCTCCAGGCCACTTTCCCATGAGTTTAGCAAGCAGGACTTGTCTTGCCAGTCTTTCATGGGGCATTCTAAACACTTGACTGAACCAACATAGCTGGGATTTCTCGATTCGGAGAAGTGGTTCAACATTCAGGGCTCTGCGAATTTCACAGCTGTGCAATTTGTCGCGAAGTGTCACACTGTGGACTCTTACGCAAAAATATCATCTCTGTTGCTTACACTTGAGATAATATTATTTGTGTTGTTACCCAAGATTCAACAATTACAAGCTCCAGCTTTGCAGCAACCTGTTGAAGCAGGGATGGGCAATTAATTTGGCTTGGGGGCCACTTTGAAAAGACCGTACTTAGCAGAGGGCCGTACCTTCAAGTCTAATGCAGTGTTTCTCAAACTTTTTTGGTTCGTGACGCCTTTGGCATTTTTACACAACTTGTGACCCTTCCTACTCTTTTTTCAATACATATATTATAACCATTATGATTACAACAAAAGGCTGTTCTAGAGAAATAAAACCAACTGTCACAACATTTGTACCATGAAAATACATTTCATAGCATTTAATTTCAAACAGCAATGACAGCAATATTCACAAAGCTAGTTTGGACGGATGTGGATATGATTCACTCACAGCTCACCAGAACTGAGAAAATGGCAGTTCATGAAAAGTATCATGTGCTGATGACTCATGTCCAAGGTCGAAAAATTGGTCGTGTACTTGTTCAAGATTATTGGCTATAGCCTGAAAGGTAGAGAACGAATTTCGTAAAAATACATCTTCTTGAGCTCAGAGAAATATCATTGGAACTCAATTTCAAGAGAGTGAAGGCGGTCTATTATACTGTAGGTGTCTTCAAATTCTTTGCAAGTTCTTCAGTTTTTTCAACAATTGACAATTTCTCAAACATAGGAAGGTTCCTTGCATAACTTTACGAAGTCAGTTTTGCAACTTCGTGTAAAATGCTTGCAGATTTGTCACGATTTTGGATGATATTTGTAGCCTTTAGTGCCAAACCTTTCAAAATTTTCAGCCAAATAAGCAAGACTTTTTCAACCAAATCTTGTCGCTTTGTCACTAATGTAAGACAACCGATTGCTTGCTTTCATTTCTGAGAATAACTTTATTTCTTCCTTCATCCCAAAAAACGCACTTTAGAAAGTTTCCTTTTAAATAGCCAGCATACAGACGTGTGGAATAGAAAAATGCGTGTGTCGAAATCAAGCCGTTGCAGAATTCCTTAAACGGGCAAGTGTTAAGGCTTCAAAATTTTATGTAATTGATTATTTTTATCGTGGAATCCAGCACATTTTACAGCGGAGTAACAATCATACAGTAGTTCCACTGCAACTCTACAGAATCAAAAGATTTTGACTTGTCCTGAACATCTGCTTGTATTTTGCAATTCTTCACAAAACAGGAACTTAATGTCTCCTGAATGAATACGAGTCATGAAAACAAGCAACTGAGCACATGAAGTAACGTCTGTTGACTCATCCACAAAAAGCATTGGAGCTGGAGATGTTTTCATTTCAGTTATTACCTGGTCTTTCACATCTTCCGGCATATCTAAAATGCACCTCTGAGCAGTATTGCTAGAAAGACATATTTGTCTCATGTTGTCCTTACTCGTTTCTCCAAGTAGTCTCACTGTTTTCAACAAACAGGTTTCACAAACGTTTTTTCCACTGGTGTGAGTTTTTTTGCTTGGTAATTTCAAGTGCAACTTCATATGATGCCTGTCTTCTTGGTTGAAACATCTGACAGGAGAAGTCTCTGACGTTTCAAACTCGCTTCATGGCATCGGAAGAATTCTATAACTTGTTGTGGCATGATTGGGATGCTTTATCTCTAAATGCAGTATTGATTTTGAAGGCTTCACATACTTAGCACTGACAGGCTTTATACCACTGCAGTACGCTTCTTCCTGAATGCTGACTGCAACTTAACGGCATTCAACCATTGGTGTGCTATCTTAGTCAACAACTGGTTTAAAACTCGAATAAATTACTGTATTTGTGACATGTTGGAAGGCTTTGACTCTAATTGCTGTATGAACTTCAAAGGTTTCACAAACCCAGCATCAGAACAGAGAACAATGTTGCACAAAACACACTTTCGCTTCATTGTGTTTTTTTTCAACTGTGGACAGGGCTCCCACGCTGTATTGAAAGTATTGAATTTTGAAATTAGTTTTCAAGACCTTGAAAAAGTATTGAATTTGGCCAAAATGTACATAAAGTATTGAAAAAGTATGGAAATTCTAAATTCAGCCGTTTGTTTATTCAAATTTTGTTTGTGACCGCTATGACAATTTTGCAGAAGTTTTTTGCATTGTATTCCATCAATAAAATTTTCAAAAAATGAAGCTAAATGATGGTATTAAAGTTATTCAATTTGGTATTGAAGAAGTATGGAAAATAGATTTTGAAAATGTGTGGGAAGCCTGCTGTGGAGGTAAAACCAAATTTCAAATACTCTTCAAAATACTTGCGTTTCTTGTCCATGGCAACAATAGAAGCGTTTCTTGTCCATGGCAACAATAGAAATGGAAGTATCATAATGCCATTGGAGGTAGAATATGTTTCTGCCTGACTGCTGGATGCAATTTCACGATAATAAGTTGCTGATATCAAAACTTCGTATGCAAACATACCCAGTTCAGCTCGCCAAGCTTGAATCTTTGAATTCTTAATTTTACCACGATTGTGTTGGTCAAACATGAACGCTGGTCCGTTATTAAGGTGAACGGGCGACTGTATAAATAGTGACCCCATATCCGCACAGCTTCAATAATCGAAGCAGCTTCCTTTGACGGTTGGGTAGTTACACTCACTTTTAGACAAGGTGCGTGACATGAAAGCGACAGCTCATTCGCCTTGGCTGAGGACGGTGGCAATTGCAAAGTCGGAGGCATCGCATTCAAAAGTGAACGGTTCGTTTTCATCAATACATTTCAGGCACGCGCTTAGGAGTTCTTTATGCAAACTTTCAAACGCAGTCACGGCATCACTCTGGAGGGGAAAATGCATTTTTCCGGCGGTCAGAGGTTTTATTTTTCCCGAGAAATTACGTATCCACCTGGCATAGTACGCAAACATCCCAAG
>Ga0210059_1004302_pt1 | contig 22946 bp, 11 predicted proteins | sample Ectturendosymbi2_FD_188042 | JGI IMG/M metagenome (GOLD analysis project Ga0210059, IMG submission 188042) | Ecteinascidia turbinata endosymbiont from Florida, USA - Sample 2 (SPAdes) (version 2) | ecosystem: Host-associated > Tunicates > Ascidians > Unclassified | place: Key West, Florida...
CTATATGTGGCGCGAACAAGCAATAATAGAGTGATCATGGCATGTGAACTCTATTGTTGCTTGCTGCCACAGTGCGAAGCTTTGCGCATATGCCGCTCGGGATTTCCGATCGCAACACTAATTGGAGGGCCGGCAGGTCGGGCGGGCTGGAAGGCCCTGTTTCCAAATGCAAAACCTGAATTTTCGGCGCGCCGGCCGGCTGAACAAAAGGGCGGTCCCGCGGGCTGCAGAAAAGAGCAGCCCTCCGGCCCGCCCTTTTCCGTAGTCAAGCTTAATGTACAGCCCGCCAACCCGCTTTAATGTGCAGCCCACAGGCCCGTCCTGCAGTGCAGCCTGCAGATCCACCCTTCTGTGCAGCAGGCAGCCGCGGAAAATTCATGTTTTTCATTTGGCAACACGGCCCTCCAGCCCGCCCAGCCTGCCGGCCCTCCGTTAAGTGTTATCCAGATAATCTCCCTGATGCAGTGAGTTGACATGATAAATTGGCACGAGTCCACTGCATCAAAAAGTTTTAAAATTTAAGAATACGAAAAATGAAGACTATTTCTACTTGCATTGAACGTTGTACACATCCAACAACAAAAACTTTCAAGTGTGCCGTAGGTTGGACATAGTTGATAAGGCATTTGTTGGGTACCCTGTATAATGCGGAGCTCCGTGAACAGCGGAGCTTGGTTACGGAGGTTTGATGACGTAACCGGAGTCGCTAAAACCGATATTTTTCGCTGAGCAATGAGCAGTAAACGGTAGTAAAAACAATTTTATTGCAAATGGTGATGTTACACTACGGTAAAAGAAGCCTATTCTGAAGTTTGATAATTTTTGCTTATCTGAGTTTCACAACGGTTCGGGGACAAAAAATAGGTTTCAAAAGTGAATGTATAAAATTTTTGAACATTGCAAACATCCATGTATTAAATGTTTGGGGGAAGCGCATATTTATTTTCAATAATTAAATATTTTTCCTTAGCTTTTTTTCTGTTTACTCCTTTTGCAACGCAACTTTTTTCCACTCCGGATACGTCATCAAACCTCCGCAACCATGCTCCGCTGTTTACGGAGCTCCGCCTTTTACAGGCAACCCATTTGCTGTTAATGTTTGTGCCACATTTGCTACAAGTGATGTGACGCTGAAGTTTATCTATTGTTCTTTTGGCAAAGCAAATGTTCTTTGTTACAGTAGGAATTTGAACTTTTAATTACTGCTTCCAAAGACGCTTCCAATGACATGCTATAAAAATGCAAGGAAAAGTGAGATTAAGTAGTAATGTGATAGACTAAACATTTGTCATTGTGTTATTGGAAATGCATCCAACTGGTACATAAAATGTAAAAATTGAAAACATTTTAATTATTATTATAAGCAAGCAGTTTTGTCACATATACAGATTTCAATATTTATAAGTTTCCATGCAAGATGATGTTTCCTTGTGTGGATGTGCATGATTACAAAAAGTGTGTATCTAAGATTGTGCAAGGCATGGAATCTTACATTTTTGAAAGACAATACTGCTGCAACCTCTCCGATGGCATTGCGTTAAATGTGTGATTTACCACGAATGGGATGAGTGTGTAGAATAACACCACGTATATGTGACAAGAACAAGCAATAATAAAGTAACCATGGCATGTAAGCTCTGCCGATACTAACATGAGAACGATTGAGCATAATAACTTTAAGTGTACATGAAGAGTGATTGCGGCGTTTGTTCACATTGTTGCTTCCTGCCACAGTGCAAAGCTTTGCACACATGCCGCTCAAGTTTTTCCGATTGCCAGAAAAATTTTCCCCATTCTTATAAAAGCAGATTTCAAAACTTCCTGCTGACTACTTCAAGGTGGCTATGCAAATCATGCTTATAAAAAGTTTTTTTTAATGTTTATTTGAAGCAACAAATAAGATATTGCTGCTTGTGGTTCACTTAGAAATCAAGTGATGTATCAAAAATGAGTTTTTTGGAATAAGTTGTGGCACACATGCCTAAAAATAAGTAAAAAACACACAGTGCAATACAATGAAGAGGTAATTTTGAATAATGTATGAAATTGAATTGTATTTTTGGGAAAGATAATATTAGCATGTTAGTAAGCATGTTGTATTTGCTTATAATTCCAATGTTTGCTTCTGTGTTAGCATTGTTTTTAATGTAAGTGTGATTCCTGGCACACTTTGAAAGAATGAAATAATAATGCCATTTGTCCTCATTTGCAGAAACTAGAATAATAACACAAGTAATGCTGGTAATTCTAAGCTTGTTTTTTTTTGTGACTGTAATCTTAAAACTATTTGACCATTACATTTTATCCTGCAATTCACCAGTTATTTCTACCACTCATAACCAACGTAGCAATTTGGTCCCCAACATGTTACAGATCCCATTGTCTATGTGTGTACTTTTTCTTAAAGACTCTTAATTTATATCAACGAAGAAGTCCTTTAACCCTTAAGTTACAGTATAATCTTACAACACTAACAGACGGTATATGTACAATTTTACCATTATGCATTTTATAAAAAATCTGAGCTTCAGATATAGCTGAGCTATTCATGGATAGTAATTAGTATGTACATTCAATGTAGTTTAGGCTTTATAAAATCATGGCATTTGCTCGTGTTCAACAGGAGTGTAGCCCACAAGTAGTTTTGAGGGGACAAATTCTTTTCTTGAGAATTGGTAAATTTAGGTTGACAAATGTTTTTGCAACATGTTTGTGTTCTTTTAGGTCTCCTTGTGAATACACTACTGTATTACTCAGATTGAGCATTACAATCAGGCTGTGCACTTGAGACCAACAGAATTCAGCAGTGTTTCCAACAAGAGTGGTATTCATTCAAATTGACCATACATCCAAACAGAAATATGAGTGACATCATTTTGTGAAAAACAAACATGAAGTACAGAAAGAAATCATGTTTTCAACAGTCTTCTTGCATAGAAGTATCTTAAATGTGTCTCAGTGGCCACCAAAAATTATTAGATCTGTTTGGTGAAGTGGAGTTCAACATATTTTGTTACATTTTGATTACTGTTATGAATCATGTTTGTAACAAACACTCAGTACCAAAGACAACATGCATCACTTGTAAATAAGTAGAAACTATCTGAAAGTGTTTTGTTATTCATTGCCACACTTTTTTCCAATTGTAGCATTTCTTTCTAAATAAGACAAAACTACCATTCAAAATCGTTATGTTGTTTTTATGAATCAATTTCACACTGTATATGTGTGAAGGTACATTTGCACCTGTACCGTCTATTAGGGGGTCAAGTTTGTTTTTACTGTACATCACCTAATAGGGTGAATATGTTTTTATGAAATTTGGCCTGGAAAATCTAAAATAAAAGCTTGGAGATTTCAAGGAGCATCAGGTCTCTTAATGAGTTCTAACGTAAATACTCACTGTTTAAAACAAAAAAGTTACAATTGTACCTAGTCTGGCATTTAAGGGTGCATTGTCAGTGATTTTTGGGCACATCTGAGGCATTTGGCAGAACTCACCTCAACACATTGTTCAAAACCTATTTACACTCAATGTATTCGAGTAACTACAGGAAACCTCAGTTAATCTGGATACGATTTGACTGACGATTTTATCCGGTTTAGGCGAAGATCTGGATGAACTGAAGTCTGAAGATGGTTGTTTCTAGCCTGACGTCATCTAAGTACTGCGGTGTCGGTGTACTGCACATCCCAAATTTTCGTTGAAGCAAAACGAATTTATTGATGCATTTACAATGGTACATCAGACTAGCAACCACCATGCATAGGCAGTAATGAACAATCTTAAGTTCTTAATTTTAGATTACCGTACTTGGCTGCGAAGAAATCTGGGATTTTGGACTGATGCAGATGTTTCTGCGACTGGTCCATAAGCAGTTCTTCCATATTGGAAAGCATTGCCCTCCAGACATCTTACCGAGTACGATACACTCAGAGATAACGCTTTGCACACGCACCCTGAACGCAATTCAATAGACTGAAACCATGGTGCGGCGGCGTGCCTTGAGCGTTATATTCAACGTGATATGCTATGCCCGCGTGTGACGTAATAGTCGCCTCTAGGATTAGCCGAATGTTGCGTGCAGTTCCGGCCGTTGTTATCATAATTCTAAACCAGGGTCTCCAAAGTTTTTTTGTCCGAGGGCCACATAAGCTATTACGCAGCAGTTTGAAGGCCGGACATCTTAAGTAATTTGGTTGTTTGGGTATGTTGCATTCTACCAAAGCAACGAGTTTTCGTTAGCATTATTTTTTCATTATTGACAAAATAGCTTCGGGGACCGGATGGAATGGTTTCGCGGGCCGGATATGGCCCGCGGTCCGTAGTTTGGAGACCCTGTTCTAAACGGTCGTTGGTGTGGCGTGGTGATTCGCCACATACGACGTTGAGTTCGCAGCAGCAATACTGAAGTCTAAGTAGTCGAGTGGAAAACTCTAGTATTCCTGTTACGTCAGTTCGACCAGAACCGTCGCCAGAAAGTCTTCAACAGGGGGCTTGACATTGTAAAAATTGACAAAACTCCACTGATTTATAGTGTTTCATATTTAAATTTGGGGGGTCTTAGCCCACCAAAGCGTCCCCGTGGCGACGGGACTGGGTTCGACTCTCTCTTCAAGTGGCTCAAGGCGACGCAACATTGTGGCTGCAACATTGGTGATCGTGAGCAGTGTTCCCTCTTAAGGTGCGCAACTGCGCAGTACCGCCAGGCAATTTGCGCAGAGAAATCTCATTCTCGCGCACTTGCAGCATTCCAAACTCAATATCGTTTCTACAGTATATCGCATAGCCCTTTTAGCGCTTGAAACGCTCTACTGGTTTGTGTGTTTGCATGGTTGCGCAATTTAATGCGGACTAAAATAAGCCTTACGCAGTGCAAATTTTCGTCGTGGGACACTGATTGTGAGCACGCTTATGTTGCGACTGAAAGCTGCCGAGTCTTTCCTGGAGACCAGCCCGTGCACTTAAGAACGCAACAGCGTGGAAGTGTAGAAAAACCCGGATTACGAGATGTGAAAAGAGCAGATTTTATGCGGAATTGGCGAAGATCCGGATTACAAAATCCGGATAAACCAAATATTTTTTATTCAGAAAAACTTTTAAAATGCTTCGTGCCACCAGTTTTATCCAGTTTTGGCGAAGATCCGGATTAACCGAGGTTTTGCTGTAGTCTCCACAAAACCAACGCGGTTGCATCGATCAGCAAATTTTTAAAAATAGGAAATCGATTCCATGATCCACAGTTCTAAAATCTGCAAGCAATGCTCATGGGTGAAAAGTTGGAAAGGCTGAAGTAAGAGCAGAGAATGCAAACAAACTCAAGGCTAAAATAAATGTACCAGAACACAATTTGCGGCAAGTTAAAAATGAAAAATACGTCGTTCCCAAACAGTTGATTTCACTGAAACCGGAGAACTATCTGATGCTAATAACCATTGAGCAACGTAACGGACCCACATCGCCGGAACTATGCTGCTGTGTCTTGAGATCTGGTAGAATGCGTTACCACCAAGCTTGCGTTTGTAAGTTTAGCAGATGTACTCTAGGGAGCGTCTTTAAAATTAAATGCTAAATTCTGTGAAGGGATATATCAACCTCGGTGGCTACATGGGTAGTGAAAGGGAACAAAACAAAGCTGGAAAGTAGTATGGCATTGTCCTTTTGGTGCAACCAACTTGGTTAAGGAAAATGTAGTTTCAAATCTTTTTGTTTACTCTCCATCTAAAGTTCAACTGGGCTTTTAATCGAAATGAGTAACCTTCTGTTTGCTGGTGACCATGGGCGTCCGCAGAAATTTTTCCAGGGGGGGCAAAGTCGACATTTTGATTATCTTTTTCAGGCTGTTGTCGATGCAATGCAAATGGACGTATACAAAAAATGTCCAATGTTACGGCAACAGCTGTATACATGGTTTTCCTTGTAAGAAACTCTACATTGAGCAAATGTTTGTTTTAGTGAGCGTGGATGTTTTAAGACTGAGTTAGCAGAGCTCTAAAGGAGTTACAAACTTTGTGAATTTTTAGAATAAGTGTAAAATCGTGTGAAAATACGAACAAACTACACATTTAATTCAAATAGCTTATCCTTGTGTTCGTGCTTCTCCAATGTTTTGGAATGTTGCAAGTGCGCGAGAATGAGATTTCACTTCGCAAATGGTCTGGTGGTTCTGCGCATTTGCGCACTTTTAGAGGAGCATTGGTTGCAAAAAATCCGCTTTGTTGGCAGCAATGCTTCTTTTTCAGTCATGCTTCTTTGCACATAGTATAAACCAGGGGTGGGCAAACATGTTTAATGGAAGAGTCATTCGCAGAAAACCAAAAACACCAGCGAGCCGCAAAACTAGTTTGTAGTGTCAATACAAATGCGGTAAAGAATGCAAGTTTTACCTTAAATGATGTAGAGTAATTGTGATTATTCAGTTTTTGTTTGATTTTCTAGTCCCGAAAACCTGGACAGTATGTTGTTAAAGCTGTGCGAATTAATTCTCCCAAGTGTTCATTTTTCAGGGTTGCACGATGGTTTGATTTTACGAAGTTCATTACAGAGAAAAAAATACACAGCAATATGTTGTGCTATACACAGAAATGAGTTATACAGTGGTATTTTATATTCTGGGTATTTACTTTATGGAACCTGTTGCCAGAAATAAAGTGTAGAATGACATTGACTAAAGTTTTTTTGAACCAGATTTTCTTGCATTTTGGTCAATTTTATTTCTGCAGCAGACAAGTTTGTAACAAACGGTTGGCGAACTCGACAGCCATCACCGTCACCGATACATTAACATTTAATGTATTTACAACAACAGGAATGCTAATCATGGTTTTTACTCTTGGAAATTGGTCAAATCTGGCTTGGAAATTCCTCCAGTAGTCGTACAATTTATTTTAGTATTCTTCCACTTTGTGGTCTGAAATTGCCTCTTCGCGAAAGACACTCGCTCTCATTCTGTCATTGGGAAAAGGACATAATGCGTTTGACAATGTGTGTCTTTGAAAATTTTGAATTTTCGTCTGGGAACTTAAGTAGCCTAACTTTCGATTCAGGTTCACTGTCGCAATGGTTGATATCAAATCGCGCAGACTCCCTGCCGCAGTGTTCCTCTCAGGTGCGCAACTGCGCAGAACCACCAGAGCATTTACGCAGTGAAATCTCATCCTTGCGCACTGGCAGCATTCAGAATTTGATATCGTATACACATCGCATTGCCCTTTCGGAACGTTTCACAGGTCGTGTGTCTACTGTCTACATGGTTGTGAAATTGCATGCGCATTGAAACAAGCATTTTCTCAAATGTAAAATTTTCTTGCAGGAATACTGCTGGTGACTAACTTCATGAACTTGTGTAAACACATTTGATAAATGAAACAAAAGTTGAATATGAGGCAACAAGTCTATCAATTTGAGATATGCTATTCATCTAGAAGAGCCACACAAAATATGTCGACGACGCGCAATTCGCCCACCACTGCTATAAACCGACGTGCTTTAAAGTTTGTTGCCATGTTATTATTACGCAACAAACGCTTCCGAGTTTCGCAACCTGCTTCTGCAGGCAAAGAAGCGCATTTGGTGAACTGCAAGCTCATAATTGTATGTTACCGAAACAGTCGATCTAACTCTTGTGCAGTGTGAGTGTCATATCGGCAAACAAACTCTCATTGCAAGAATTAACCAAACTAATCAGAATTAAACTGCTGATTTCACGTTTTCAAGAAATTTTTGCGTCTTATTCCCAATTTCCAGGGGGGCTAATGCCCGTTTTTCACCCCCCTTGCGGACGCCCATGCTGGTGACATACATGTGTTTAGCTCCGTGTGAGTGGCCTGCTTACTGGATGGTTACAATGTTTATGCTGCTAAACATGAAATTGTTTTTTTTTCCTGAAAAAGTACAGTTTGTGCAGTGCTTGATCAAATAAAGTATTGGCAGGCTAGGGTCCTGGATGTTGATCGGAAAGGTGTTCACATTTAGTTTGTTGAACTGCTGAAATATCTTTGTGTACTGTTTCATACCTCATTGAAGGATAAGGGTTGAATGGAAGACAGCACTTTGCGTTTATGGTGTAGGCAGCGTGTACTTGGCAGTGCACAATATTAGCAAACATATTTGTGCTAAGTTTTAAGTAGACGTAGGTTTGACAGGTTTAAGGTGCTATATCTTCCCTTTTATCATTTTCAGGTGACTTACCACACAGTGTTGAACGTTTTCACATGTCTGATATTGGATGAGGAAATTGTACTGTCGAGTTTGTTTGAAGGTTTTGCCTGAGCAAAATATGTTGGAGGATGTATTTTGGGAGTACCTTTAAAACTTTACTGCGAGAAAAAGAATTGTGAAGATCGCAAGTACGCAGACCTGCTCGTTTCACGTGTTCTTTACGCACAGCTTAATGTTACAGGTTTGACTTGCGCAAAGTACTTAACCATCTGAACACTTACTTTGAGCGTATGTTGGCGGCTCGTTACATTCTGTTTTCGTTCGTAAAATCGAGATACTCAACTCAATATTATTGCAACGCGTGGGCCGGTTGTCTGGCGCAGAGCTACGCGGGTGTCTACGAACTAAATGCACCGGTCTTGCGCGCTAAGACCGGCAACGTGACTAAGTCAAACTCTATTGCAATGGGTGCTCGCACAATCAAAGTCGGTATTTTGATGGAGTCGGTGAAGAGCGATCCGGAACAAACACGTGAGCTAGAGCTCCTTCGTGCTCTTCAACGTGATAGCCAGGCTATTGGAAGCGAAGGCGTAACTGTCGATTACAGTATACTTAGTAATGGTGGACATGGACCTGATGAAATTCGTCGACTGCTAAACGAAATTGAAGTGCTGTTGGCAACGCCATCCGCCGTCGCTCCGTTCTTAAAAACCTTTCCTGAAAACGTTAAGTGGATTCAGTCATTGTGGGCTGGAATCGAGCCGATTTACCAAGCGGTGGGCCGGAAGGCCGTGAACGACGGCTTACACTACAAGGTTACTGTCCTGAAGGGGTGTTTCGGCCACTACATTGCTGAGTACGTTGTCAGTGCTGTGGTCGCCCTTGAGCGCCGTTTCAAGACGATTTTGCTCAATCAGACGAAGAGCAAGTGGTCATTGCCAAGCGAAGCACCTGATTGCTTCAGGTAATGTGACGAGCTGAAAAGTTTGAAAGGTTCTTCGTTGAATTTTCTGCACACTGCCAATCCACCTTAAAAAGACTCATGGCCAAACTCCAAGGTTGAATATTTTTTCCGTTCTCCAAAATCAAAGCTTGTCGCTTTGCCTGAAATTGCGTAAATGTAGCAGCTGACATATAAACCCGTTATTTTCTAACTTAAAGTATAGGATATAGAAAATGCGAAGTTTAAAACAATCACGAGATGAAGTTCGAATTGGTATGAATTTTCACCAGCCTCCTTTGTTTTTTTTCAAATTTCATCCAGTTTGTGGTATCTTGATGCAACCTTTCATTGTTCTGCATAGCATCATCGTTCAAGTCTATAGGTTTCGGAATAGAGCTGGTTTGTCGTTACTGAATGCGTGGGCGTCGGAAGGACTTTTACAGGGGGGCCAACACTGGTGAATATTCATTTTACCAATTTGAATTGATGTTTTCCTTTTGACCACCTTGAAACGAAGAAAAACATTTTTCTACTGAAACAATTGACATGAAAATATCAAATTTCAAAATCCAGGGGGGACAAGGCCTCTCCCTGCCCACCTTCCGACGCCCATGACTGAATGCTTGAATGCTCGCCTGGTTTGCAGATACAGACGTTTGGACACATTAACCTTTGGCGTCCTGGGTGCTGGCGACATCGGACTGACCATCGCTTCGTACTTAAAGAAGCTTGGCATGACGGTGTACGCCGTCAAACGAACGCCTCTGACTGACCAGCAACGAGGCATAGTCGATCGTTGCTTTACTGTGCTCGAGCTGGATTCGTTTCTTTCGTCCTGCGACTACATTTGCAACATCCTGCCTTCTACCGCAGCAACCAAAGGCCTTCTTTCCGGTTCGTCATGGTCAATTTCTCATTCTTATTTTTAGGCATTGGGCGTTTTTTTTTTGACAAGACGCAAATGGTTTGTTTGTTTCGAACTTCAGTGTATTGCTGCTCGAAGCTTCTGTCTGACAGGCGCGGACAAGGTCAAAAACCAGGCGCACCTAGATCGCTAAACTTAATTTAACGTGCGCGAGGGAGAATAAACCGTTGGAATTCATTGTGATTGTTCCATTCAAACTTTAGCGGAAAATTGAACGATTGAAATAAACCTGACCAGGCGCTTGCGCTGAACGACATAATCGACGAGCGCCCGCCGCAACTGAATAAAGGGTGCAATTCACGTTTTCATGGAAGAGGTGAATTTTTAGCTCCGTCTTCTGACTGATTTCAGAAGCATGAATGCTTCCAAAAATCTGTTCTGACAATTGCCAATTCCTCCGCCACATCGGCATTTTTCTTTTTTTTCTTCCAGGTGATCGTTTGCAAGCGTGTTCAGCCAAGAAACCAGGATTTATAAACGTCGGCAGAGGTGACATCATTGATGAACTAAGCTTGATCAACGCTCTGAATCAAGGCTGGATTTCTTCGGCGTTCCTCGATGTATTTGAAACCGAACCGTTGCCATCAACCAGTCCACTGTGGACGATGGAGAACGTCACAATCACGCCACACGTCTCAGGCGTGACTATGCCTGGTGACGCTTCAAAAGCATTCTGCCGAAATCTCGGACGATATATCAAAGGACAGCCATTGTTGTATAACTTCGATTGGGTCAACGGATACTAGAGCGCAATTTTTGGCGTCTCTATAGCTGTGTTTTTCGCCGAGACATTTTGGTGATGTTCCCCGTGACACTAAAACTCCCCGTAACACTATTCGCCAGCTTATATTTTCGGGCATGATGACCGAATTAACTTATTTTTTTCGGTCATAATGAAAGAAAATCAGCAGCATGACCGAAAAAAATAAACCCAATGTCGCACTTAATACCCGCAAAATTTTGAAAGGGCGTCGTCAATATCTCACCTGCAGTCCTAAATAACGTGATTTTGAAAATAATATGAACGTATCCGCTTCTATTTTCTATTCACAAGCTTTATGTTATCCTTTAAAAAATTGACAAAACACTTTGCAAAAATTCGCTTTGTTCGATTGTAATTGAGTCATAATCGCATTGTTTGCTGGTAGTTGAGTCATAATCGCGCCAACCTTTCCGAGGTTTTGCGATGCAGTTTCATCATGTTAGACCAGTGGCTCGTAACGCAGGGCCTACGCCCCACCGGGGCGATTTGATTTTAAGGGGGACATTGAGGCCGACTGACGAGGTCCGGGTCTAAATTTTCGAATTTGATTTTTTATTTCACTCTTTCATGGATGCCATGTTCTTTGGAAGGTTTGTTTGAAACCAAGGTTTTAGCGTTTTAAGCTTCTTAGGTGAAGCGCATATCACTTTTTACATCAAAGGATTAATGCATCACCACATGTGAGTGAGTCAATCAGGATCTTAGAGGTGATAAGGTTGGGCATTGCCTTCTGCATTCAGCAGCATTATGACGTCCCGGAAGGGTAACAATGGCACAACAAACACAGGAATCGAGTTCGCATTTTTCCAGGTGTGTGAATGCCGTGACGTCACGAAAGTAGCATTCGACTGCAAGCTCTTTTGAAGCTACAACCCGCGACCGCGTTCATTGCGTAAAAGTTTGAAACTGTTTCTAGTCGAACGCAGACCTGGCCAAGCGCTGAAGTAAACGCTTTGACGTCATCAAATTAGACGCAGATCGCTGAAAACGCACAGGCCGTGTGCATCAGGCTTAAGTCTGTTTCTCTGCAATGTTTGTATGTCTCTTTGCAATCAAAAAGCAGGAATTATTTCGCTGCAACAAAGCTATGGGAAAATTGCATGAAAAGCGAGAAATAGCCGAGGTTGCGAAATGAACGTCAAGCTTAAGTCAGGACTGTGGTACGCATTTGCCATCACAGGCAGCATGAGTTGTGGAACATCGCTGGCCGGCCACAAAATAATTTGATTTTATGCTAAAGTTCGAACTTCATCTACCTGGGGATAGAAAACTGTGAAGAGCGCGAGTGACTTCTCTTGACTAACTGGCTGATTATCTGCTTATCATGGAGTTTCGTTTCATCACAATGTTGTGTTCTATCTTGGGTAATAAATATTCTGACCGCCATGTCCTTCCACCAATCCTATGTGACACAGCAACAATCCTTGTTTTCGTTGATCAGTGCTTTTGTCATTGCGTTCTCATTTATTCTATTTCCACTGATAAATCGCTCACTTCTTTGCATGGTAGCGTTTTGTATGTTTCTGCTTATTCGATGAGTCAGTCATGTGAAACGATAAATCAAATCAAAAATCATGTTCGGACCATTTCAAATACTCACGCGGACCGCAGGTTCCTACCCTTCCTTCCTTGGCTTAAGCAGGCGTGCAGCATAACCGGTGAAAATTACTTGCGTGCCACGCACTCCGGTGCACGCGATTACAAGGATGAGTTGAGTTGATTTTAATTGAAGCAAACATTAAATTCAATGAAGAATTCAGTTCATCACTTCCGATTCTGAAATCAGTTTTCTTCAAGTCGAAGGCGTTGGAAGTCGCAGGCGTTCAGATTCTGGAGGTGGACCCTCAAATTTGGGTCGTGTTTGCACAGCTCTAACTGCCACCAACACAAGTCAGCGTTGAGAGAGCCTTCTCAGCACTCCAAAATAATAAAATCTTATTTGCGGTTGTAATTGAATCTGGCTCACGAGTCACAGCTGTCATGAATAAACGATGTCGTCATTTAGGCTGTTATGAATTTTGTCGTAAATTCATTTGCTTGTTTATTAAAAATATGTGAAAAAATCATAGCAGAGGTCTTGGGAACCAATCTAGAAGGTCTTGAGACCAATATGGCGTTGTTTGTGGGGAAGTCGTTGTTGCATGCAAACTGCTGCGATGAACGCTGCATGGAGAATTGGTGGAATCCCTAAACGCTACGAACGAGGCAGCCTAGTTGTATGAGCGCTTTTCTGTTTACCCACTTAAACTACCTGACATTTCATGTTGCCTACCCGAAACAAGGCGATAGCTCTCACACTATCCAACGTTCGTTTCACAGATTTTCTGTTGTACAAATCTTTATTTACAAGAGACCTTTGGTCAGCCGCGAAAACAGCAATACGTCGACGATTGCCCGAAACACAGTTGCGAAAGCGAAGTCAGTCGTTAGCGCACCAGATATCTGCGCAAGCGCAGCACACACTCAAAACTCCGTTAGTGCAATGACGGATTGGCGCAAGCAAGCTAGCACGTGAAGTGGAATAATCAAGTTCAGAAATGGCGGTTCGTAATGCGAATGGTTTGCATTAGAAGATGGCACGGTCCAAGTATTTTTGAGCCCGGACCGCACATAGTCTGCAACATGCAGCACATTAACCGCTCGCGAACGGAGGTCTTTTGTTCTTTTTCCATTCAGCCCGCTAAACGATTACACGGTTCACTTACAAATATCAAACAAAAACAATTTAACTTTTAAAGTGATAGGTAAAAACACCTATTAATTTTTACGTATCCAGTCTCCACAGAGGCGAAGGAGTTGTTTCAATCAAAGTTGGTTTAATATAAACCCTTCTACTCAATAAAAAAAGTTGTTGGATGCACAAGTGGCTGGACACACAGCATACCTTTAGCCAACCTTCATAAGCCAGGAAACGCATTTTTATTTCTTTTTCAAACTTAAACACATTATTGTAATCTACTAATTGCTTTCACACATCTTCACATACGCTGCTAGAAAAGTGGTCTGCAAATATTTATCTACGTCCTGAAATGCTTGGTAATTTTCTTTTGTGTCTTAAATTGAGAAATATTTGAAGCAAACTTTGTTTTTTGTAGTCAAAATTTTGGAGTTGCTGTGACTGTGGTGTGCATCAACTAAAAAACAAGATGAATCTGCAGCCAAACTACCATCATCATCCATAGTTTGCCCAATCAAAGATTTGGGTGGTTTGTGGTGTTGCGATCGTAAGCCCGAGCGGCATGTGCGCAAAGCTTCACACTGTGGCAGCAAGCAGCAAAAGAGATCATGCGCCGCAATCACTCTATTATTGCTTGTTCGCGCCAGTGGCGTAACTAGAGGTTTGAGCCAGGGGGGGGGCAAACTTTGCTAAAGGGGGCCCATAGGCCACCGTTTGCGAATGCAATAATTAGTTCTTAAAAAATTCATATACATTACATATACATTGTTTTTTAAGCCGTTTTTGGGTGTCAAAATGGCACCCTAAAATTTTGCAATGACACCCCAAATTCTGAAAGCCAATAATTTTTTTCTTGAAGTAAAACGATTTGAGGAAAGCATGTTTTCCTGCACGTGGCTATTGCAACAGACGGCTACAATGTTATAGGTCGATACAATTTTCTGGCACAGAATTGAAAGCGAAAATTGTAAGTGTGGTATCTGTGCATTGTCATGCGCACCGCCTCGCTTCGACCTGTTACTATACTGCCGCAGAATTGTACAGCATGGTGTACGAAACTGCGAATGCAATTATGGAAGTGATTTAGTGTTTCACCGTTACGATCAGCTTGCCCAACGATGCACCAGACTACAATGAAGACAAAAGGTCGGCAGTTGCAGTGCGCATGCAAAAGAAGGTGGTTGTCGAGTGAAGCAACAGTGGTAGCTAGGAGTCAGATTTTTAGTATTTGGACCGCACTGAAGCAGCTGTCAGAAAATGAAAATGATGCAATGTGCATTGTTTTATTGCGACTTATGAAAACAAAAAATTTCAAATGGTGCTTTCCTTTTGTCAACATTGCCACCTCACCTGGCAGAACTGAGCAAAGTTTTTCTGGCGGGATGTTTTAACTTTGTACAGATGAAAGCTTCCGTAGAACTGTACACCAATAAGCTCTCTGATGCCGCTGCTAAATCCGAGCTTAAAGCTGACTGAGAAAAGTTTGATAGCGAATTAGTGGAACTTAGAAAGCAGAATGGCTTCACTGACTCGTGTGTGTCAAGTGTCATGGCGATTTGGAAGGGCACCGAAAGATTGGAAAACTGATCGTTCCCATACACACAAGGGAGGCACGCGTGAATGCACCAACTACCGGGGTATCTCTTTGCTTAGCCTCGCTGGAAGAGTGTATGCCAAGTTTGTTAAAAAAGATAAGGCGAAATAATAGAAGCAAAGCTGGAGAACACCCAGTGGAGTTTTCGTCGCGCCCGCAGCACTACAGGACAAATTTCCACTCTCCAGCAAATTTTCGAGAAATCCTGGGAGTCTGCTCAGTCTGCCAAAGACGTATACAGATGTTTTGTCGACCTCGCGGGAAAGTATATGGCCGGGTTCCTTGCGAAAAATTTTGGGGGTGTTGTGGGATTAGGTATTGACGGGTACCTCTTGCTGACCGTCAAATAACTGTATTCCTGCTCAGAAGATTGTGTCGGTGTCGACGGAGTTAAATCACAACCGTTCTTTGTTGGTGTTGGACTCCGACAATGGTGTGTGTTGTCACCACACCTCTTCATAGTTTAAATCAGGGTTCTCCAAGCTACGGTCCGCGGTCCAAATCCGACCTGCGAAGCCATTTCACCCGGCCGCAAAACACATTTTGCCAATAATAAAAAATTATACATTTACGAAAATTCTGTTAATTCAGTGAAATGTAACATATCCCGGAAAAATCACATTACACAAGACGTCCGGCCCTCGAACTGTTGTGCAATAGCTTATGTGGCCCTCTCCCAAACATGTGGAGAGCCTTGGTCTATATGAATGTGGTAGAAAGTCACAGACGCGTCAACGAGAGGGTCACTGTTGGGAACTGCAGGATGAACCGTTTGCTTTTTTTGCTGACGAATTGGTACTGCATGCGTGGATCTACTCAGAAAAAGTTGAGAAGTGATAATGAATCCGGATGTGGGTGTTTATCAGACGACTCCGGATAATACTGGCATATTGCTTTAATTGACCAGCAGTTCCAAAACGTTTTCGAGCGTGACTGAAACCTGAGTTTGGTGAACATCTTGCGACCCAAGTCGGAAACAGTGTATGTAACGTGACAAAAATGGTGATTGTATGAATGATTTTTGCAGTAGGTTGCTAAGTTCGTTTTCAATGTCAGCGTTCTAGTCTTTTCTCAAGTGCCTACGCTACACTGCAAACAGACACATACAAGTTTGAAAAATTACAACTCAGGTTTAGGTTTTTGATCGCCTCGGTGCAACCTAATTTCTGACCCTTGCGAAATCGCAACCCTTGTTTGGGTCGCGACCCATACTATGGGAACCACTGGCTTAAACGCTAAACCTGTTTCAATCTGTAGATTTGTATCACTTAATCGCATACTTTACTTCAAGGTGTAAAGTGCGCTGCGCAGACGAAAGCTGCGATACCCGCTTGTATGGCCAGAAAACAAAGTTATCATCTTCAGCCGAGATGCTAAAATCAACACCGCTGGTTCAACTTCCAGCGGTGAATTGCAGACAGCTTTGTTAATTAGCTTTGCAAAACCAAAAAGAAAGTTGTAGTTTCACTACACAGCTTCCTCTGTATTCCAATTTGAAGATCACTGCCTAATCTCAAGGAAAAGCACATGACAGCTTTCAGATATAAATTTATTCACAGCTGCATCACACAGTCCAAAGCAAGCAGAAGTGTAATGGCCACAAATTGCGGCAACATTCCGCACCTACGGGCGATTATTACATCACACACAGTATGCACGTTCAAGATGATGTATTGTGCAATGCCCGCCGCTGCACTGCAACAACTCTGAATTTACGATTTGTTTGATGATTGTTGGTTTGCTAAGCACTGCACTATTTCAGTATTTAAAATGTCAAGATCAATGGATTTCCAAAAATTGTAGAAGCACTTTCATAGTCAGCAGTTCATGAAATCTCTGAGGAGGGCCCATTTTTGCATTTAGCTTGCCAGGGGGGGGCGGCGCGCACCCCTGTTCCCCCGCCAGCTACGCCACTGGTTCACGCCACATATGGGTGTTGTTCTTCGCGCACATCCCGTTCGTGGTGAACCACACAATCAACGCAACACCACCGGAGAGGTTGCAACAACATCCCCTCCTTTTTACAACGAACCGCACCGATCGCACGTTCTTTTCGTGCAGGCTGCACCTGGCACGACCTCACATCCTGGTCACAGCACCATTTTGTTGCGATCGGAAAGCCCGAGCGGCATGTGCGGAAAGCTTCGCACTGTGGCAGCAAGCAACAATAGAGATCATGCGCCGCAATCACTCTCTTTTTTGCTTGTTCTCGCCACGTATATATGGGTGTTGTTCTTCACGCACATCCCGTTCGTGGTTAATCGCACATTCAACGCAACGCCAGCCGAGACGTTGCAACAGTAGCAGGGCTGTGGATCGGAGTCGAGGAGTCGGAAGGATTTTCAACCTGAGGAGTCGCCAAAATTTTAACGACTCCGACTCCGGGCAGACCTTTTGCTCACCGATTGTGACTGTTTGTGCCATGAACGTGCGTAAGCGTCACACTTGGCAATTTTCCAAACCGAGTCCTGCTAAACGAAGATCAGAAAATAAAAGCAAGTTCTCTGCCGTCTTGCAATGAAAATAAAGGGACTGGAATCAAAGGCTTCGCAGAGGGAATTTATTGACCAACAGAATATTGAAGCTGATCATCACTCTTCTTCATCCTGCGCGGACCACGACTTTACCAAGTATCTGGATACATGGGCGTCGGAAGAATTTTTTCCAAGGGGACCACTAAGGGATTTTTCCTATATTTTTCCAGAGGGGGCCAAAAGTGGTGAAAATTGAATTGACCCACTCGAAACTAAGAAAACAACCTTTTTTTGCTGAAAATTTCAAAATCCAGGGGGACAAAGGCCACCGTTCCCCCCCTTCGGACGCCCATGTCTGGATAAGATGGGAAAAGACCAAATGAAGAAAAGGCGCCTTGATGTAAGTGAGCCTTTGAACGTAAAGTTGGAAACGTTTAAACAGCACTTCCATCAGGCTTTTGAAGAGATAAAAGAAAAGTACAACCGTTCATGCAAACTCACCGACCTACGTTTTGCAGTGTGTGTGTTCATACTATGGACTTCGTGTCTGGTCATAAACAAATAAATTAAATTAAAATTAAACTAAACTGTCATTGGAAGAACCTATCCCACTTTATCCCGAAATCATTCGAGATGCATCTCGTACAGTCAGAGCTCTTCCTCCTACCCAGGTCAGTGAGAAGGACTTTTCTCTGCTCTGAAAATAATAAAATCTGACCTCAGAGCGTCAATGAAGGAAGACATTGCAGATGTTATATTATGCCTTAAAAAACGTACAAATGAGTTTCGGTTCTTTTGTCGTACTGTACAATCCCAATAGCAATCGCTTTGAAGTTGAACTGCAGTGTTTTTCGTAACAGTAATTTCTGTTGAGTTCTGTCATTCTATCCCAACTTTTTTGTATTAAAAATCAATGTTGTCTTGTTCTTAAAACCTGGCACGTTTGTTGTATTTAACTGAAAGCAGGGTGGTATGAAGTGTCATAGATAACGAAAAGTTAAGTGAATTCTCCAAAGTGGTTAAGCTAAAAATCTAACTTATTTGTTTTACTTTCTTTCTTGATAGTTCATGGATTTTGACCTGTATAAAAGCTTACTTGCAACATGTTCAGTTGGCCATCTAAGGAAAAAGATAGCGACACATGTACATTTAGCAAAGCTGAAGCTTGCAAGCGTTCCAGCGCAAAAAAGTTGTGTCACTGCCAATGAAGCCATTTGAGATGGTATCATGAAACCTCGAGCGCGTTTTTCGACCGCGTCAGGCAATGTGTGCAGTGTTGTGCACATGCACACTGGTAGGATAGGCCCGTAGCCATTGCGGTGCATTCGGGGGAAATGCCCCCCCACAGTTTTTTTGTTCCCCCCAAACTTTTTGTGCTCAAAAAAATTTGTTTCAAACATACGATTAAAAAAAAATTATTTTCCCCGTAAAACCCCCACAAATCTTAATACCTGACAACGAGCCTGAGGTAGCATGCATACATTTTTCAACTTTACTTGTTTATTGATATCGTTTACAAGGTATCTGTTCAAATCAAATTATCAGCGTTCTCTAATACGGTAATTTAAAATGTGGCTAATTTAGAAGAGTATTTTCTTTTCTGTGAAAATAATTAAAATTAACCCCTGCTTTATCATATTTACACCGTTTTAAAAAAAGTTTGGAGTGAGCGAACACTTTTCACCTGTTATATCTCATGCATATGAATGCTGTATGGCAAAGCTTATATTGGTGCGCTACTAAAAATTGCTGCACGCTGCTAACATTCACAGAAAATTTTGTACCCCTGGTCTAGTTACAAGATTTTGATAAATGCAATTTTTGTGATTTCACTCTTTGGATGACCCACTGCATTGGATGTCCGGAGCCGTCGCCCCGTTCATGCCCCCTCTGCACATCCCTGGTAACAACATTGTGTAAGTTTTATCGCTGCTCTGAAAGCATGCGCAATACCCCCACTGCATACACTGTGAACGCTGGATTCCCGTCCCATTGTGACGCAACTATAAAATGATAAGGAAGTCGGAAAGTTCGCAACCCTGGCTTTCTGAAAGCGTTGCGACGCAGCCGTGAGTCAAACCATAAGGGGACGTTTATTGCTGAAGACAGAAACGCCGCCTTGAAACGTCACTTAGGTTCATAATTGCTCGCTTTGCGAACCTTGGTGACCTTGATGAGATTTCGCACTGACATTCGACAATTTGTAAATTGTAGTTAAGAGCATCCGCTGACATATGACGTTTCGTAATTACTACGTAACATTCCGACCTCAATTTGGCGCCCCCAATGTGCTGCGCCCGGGGACAGATGCCCCCCTCGTTATGCCACAGACTAGGGGCCGCAGGTGGGGAGAAACCCCCTCGAAAATTTTTCGATCCCCTTGAAATGATGTGATGGACATAGTTTAAAACTATTGGACATAGTTTAAAACTATTGGATATAGTTTAAAAAATTTAGGTCCCTCTCAGAAAATTCTTCGCCCCACGTGGTGTCCCAATCTGGTTACAGACCTGAGTACAGTGCCCTGCACCCAAAATTATAGGCCATGCGCAATCTCTGCCTGCTTGTCTTCTTGAAATTACACCATAATTGTGATACATGGACGTACAGACAGACAAAGCTCCAAGCCTCCCCAAATTGAAATATGAAGCACTGTAAATCAGTGGAGTTTTGTTAAATTTTAGATTGTCAAGCCCCCCTGCGCAAACGTAAAGCCCCCTTACTGAAGACTTTCTGGCGACGATTCTGCGTGCAGAAGGAACAAAAAGTAAATTTTTTACTGCGTTTGAACACCGGGATAAAGAAGCTCTCAGCTTGTTTGCTGCACAATATTGATATCGCATTTGTCCCTGAATGTCTTTCATTAATTTCATTTATTTGTTTATGACCAGACACGAAGTCCATAGTATAAGCACACACCCTCTGCAGAACGCAGGTCGATAAAAACAGACAAAACAGAACGTTTTACCAGGCACTGAAGCCGGCGTAATCACAGAGTTACAGACACTTTTTGCAACTGCGTTGAAGACAGAACCATATGGTTGCAGACACACCGTTAACACTAATGTTAGCTAACACCAGTGGTGTGTTTAAGGGGAGGCGAGCGAGGCACTTGTCTCGGGCCCCCCTTTTTGAGGCCCCCCTTGAAGTGCTACGCGCATGATTTTTCCTTATTTTTGGTGAAAAACGTATCCACTCATATAATATGCTACAAAGCATATCATAAGCAAGGACTCTGCCTTCAAAGGGCCCCCTACAGAAACTGTAATGTGCAGGTAGTTTGCTTTCAAAAGGGCCCCCAACAGCAACTGAAATTTGAAGGTAATCTACTTTCAAAGGGGCTCCCAACAGCCACTGAAATGTGTAAGTACTCTGCTTTTAAACTTCATTGAAGGGGCCCCCAACAGCAACTGTAGTGTGTAAGTACCTTGCTTTCAAAGGGGCCCCAACAGCAACTATAATGCAAAACTCCTTGCTTTCAATGAGGCTGTCAACAGCTATTGTAATGTGTAAGTACAATGCTTTCAAAGGGCCCCCCAACAGCAGTTGAAATGTGTAAGTACCTTGCTCTCAAAAGGGACCCCAACAGCAATTATACTGTGTAAATACCTTTCTTTCAAAGGGGCCACAACAGCAACTGTAATGTGCAAGTACTACTATACTTTCAAAGGGTCCGAAACAGCAGCTGTAATGTGTAAGTATTATACTTTCAAAGGGGCCCCACCACCATCGTCAGTGTGCAAATAAAGAAAAGCTTCAAACCAACTTCTATACCTAAAACATTTTGGGTTAAAATTTCGACCAAAAAGTTTTGAAAGGGTCCTACCAAATAAAAGCAAATATTTATGTTAAATGATAACTTTTTACACCAGATGACAATTTTTTATATCAAATGATGATTTTTAGAGATTGGAGTGTTTGGTTCATTGATAATTTTATGAAAATGCCACAGTTGAACAGAAAGTATCCAAGTGGAGCAGCAAAAAGAAAAGCAAGAAAGTATAAGGCTGATTTTTATCGAAGGATATCTTTTTGATGTCTCTGAAATGAAAAGGTTAGACAAGATTCGCATTTCTTGTGATGTTGTACCTTAGTTTTTAGTAAACATTTCCATCAGAAAATAAGACATGGAATTGTTATAGCAGTGACCATACAACATCTATTAATTTATAGAACATTTTCTTTTTAGTTTACAGAGTAACTTTGTATTATTGCTGTTGTGCTGCAAAGACTGCTAACAAGCAAGGTCACATTCATGCTTCTTATCAGGTAGCAGAAATGGAATTTTTTGAGTATTATGAGTACATTTTTCCTACAGACATTTCAGGTATTTTAGGTGGTTTGAATTTAGCCCATGCATGACGTCACAGGTTATTTGAAGCTTGACTGGTAAGTGGTTGGTTTGAGGTAAACTTGGTAGGTGATGTTACCATTTTTTTGCCAGCTCTTAGCCAGTATAACTTGAACCGTTTTTTCTTAGCACAGATTTTATCAAATGTGTAGGCTACTTGCTAGAAATGTTTCCGATAAAGTATATGATGAATTATTTCCAACTTTTGCACATTTTTCAAACCGCTAGTGTCAATCCAAGATGAGGGCAGTCTTGACTCATCCAGCCTCAAATCTTTCTAAAACAAGTCTCAGGTTGGATGCTTTTGTATGCTATGTCGTTGCAGCTAAAAGGATGAAATATAAAACAATTTTAGTGCTTTAAATCTTCTTGGTTGTTGTTTATGATATGATGTATTCCCACAAAGACATGAATGAACAAATTCAGGACACCAACTACCAAGCATTTTATCAAAGGAGGAAGTGTGAAACTTTCAAAGGGGTAAACTTTGTTGTGTTGCGGCCAGTGGCCCAACTATATGGACAAGTACGTGCGGACTGGAACCAGTGCTTTGTACTAGACTGCTCATTGAGCCATCCGGCTGGGCACAAACCGTTCACATGTTCACACAGCGTTTTACGTAACACGTGACTCAATATTCACGCCGTTCGTTGAATGCGTTTTTCTGCTCGCCTTTCTGTGCATGTATTTACGACCTCGCGGAACCTTACTTGATTTCTTTTCTGCTCATCATAGCTGCGGGCCAGCTTGTCCTGGGGGACGCCTCAGAAGGATCAAGTAGCGACAGTGAGGTCGCTTTGCGTAACCATGAGCATTTAGACACCCTGGGCGGGACACGACACACTGAGGTTTCTCGGCCTGACGTATCAAGGGCAGGCAGTCCTACTGGTTCTTACCCAGATGAGTCCAGACGTGAGTCGGTTTCTGACCGCCTTTTATCACAAGCTGGTCGTCGTCTGTGGAGGCCCGGACGGTGGGATGATTTTATTATGTATTAGGTCTAGCGATGGCAAGAAAGGTTCGTTTGACGTAAAAGGTCAACCCTATGCGTCTTAAAC
>Ga0210059_1004303_pt1 | contig 22945 bp, 12 predicted proteins | sample Ectturendosymbi2_FD_188042 | JGI IMG/M metagenome (GOLD analysis project Ga0210059, IMG submission 188042) | Ecteinascidia turbinata endosymbiont from Florida, USA - Sample 2 (SPAdes) (version 2) | ecosystem: Host-associated > Tunicates > Ascidians > Unclassified | place: Key West, Florida...
CATCCAAGACCTGCCCCCGACACCTGCTAGATCCTCGCCGCAGGTCTTTCGGGATAATAGGGGAAAATTTCGTTCAGCAGTACTTGCGCAACTGATGATTAAGGTGGAGGAAAGATTCGCAGCCTTTGATCCACCATCTTGGCCTCCTGCATGCATGATCAGTGGCATGGGTGAGCCCAAGACAACTGAGCTGCAGAGAGGTTGCAGGAACCTTCCAGAAACTCCCATGTTTGGAAGCCCGTATTCGCGTGGTTCCAACACGTCGCTACCTTGCCTTCACAGCCGGTGGGATTCTGGATCCTCATACGCCCGATTCACCAAGAGGCAAGCGTATGGTTTGAAGTAGAGTGTCCTTCTCATAAGCATGCGGCCAACCAAGGCTGAGGGTCATGCCAACCCCAAGTAGTTGCTCAGGTACACCGCTGAGTACTCGGACGCGCCACGTCGCATAGCAACTTTTGTTCAAGAACAGGGTCACCACGTGAAGGCGTTGCTACGGGCACATTTGCGTAGGAAAGGCCATGTGCAAGTGACCTGCTTGCTGGAGTACCAGAAAGAGGCCCCGCGGCGATCACTACACCTGAAAAGGAGAGGCTGTAGGAGGCGCTTACACTTTTCTCAAGATGAGCAAGCTCATCTGTCTAAGATGAGCAGTGTTAAGGTTAAGTTAGACCTTAACACGTTATCAGAACTGTCTCATAAAAGATCATGAGTATATGAAACACTCCTTGAAGAATTGTGGAGAAAAGAACATGTACAATCCTGTGTGAAAATTATTGTGTTTATTCATGTGTGAAGTTATTGTATAACATACCAAGGGCAAAAAGCTAATAATTTGGCAAAATCATTGAAGCAAAACGGACTCAGAAAATATCCAAATTCAGAAACTGTCAAGACTTGAACCAGCATGAAGTAATACTAAGCCAACAACAATGGCTAAAGTACACTACAGCAATATCTCTTAAACAAGTTCTCTATCAATGACAAGACTTAATACAACATCAAGAGAACTAAGCAAAGAATAATGGACTGAAGAGATAAAGGCTCAAGCTTCCTACCTGTACAATGGATACCAGAGTAAAACAACAATGACAAGTGGCACATCATTAAATCAATCTGGTATAAGCAGACAGAAAATGTTGGAATGAAGTCCTGACACAAAAAGAGAGAAATATTTTTGGTAAACTATTAAGAAATTCAAGTAAAAACAAGCAATATGCCCTTGATATGTCATGAGGTCATTGCAGGCAATCAAAATCAATCATGTGTAAAGTAACATGTGACTCAGTGGTGAACAGAGATTGCGAAAGAAATTATAGTAACATTGTGACAAAGATTTGGGTAACATTGTGCCAGTAACATTGTGACAAAGATTGTGTAACATTGTGTCAGTAACATTGTGACAAAACAGATGTAACTTTGTTACTACAATGAAACAAACAAAAAAAGTAACGTTGTAACAAATGTGTAACGTTGTGACATTGATGAAATAAACCAAAAATTGTGTGTATAAAAGCTGAACATTTTGGACTAGAAGGAGATTACTCAAACTTGACTTGCAATGGACGTACAATAGCCGACGGGGGTTTTGTAGAGTAAACTAAAAGTTAAACTGAACAGCTTTATTAAGAAATGTATGCTGAACAATGTAGTAAGCTTTTGTCCTGCAAAATTGTAAGTACATTTTGATTCTTGGTTTGTTTTATTAATACTTTGTCATTTGTGTGCGTTGTAAATCATTTATAACAGCGTTCTGTCACAATGTTTTTTGTTTTGGACTTGTAATAATTTTCAGAAAATATTAAAAATAGGGACAAAGTCCTGGCCAAATTTTTCATGATTTTGGACTTAGAATAATTTTGATAAATGAAGGGGTTTAGTGTTTGTTTGTATTTGTTGAACCGTTGGTCATAAGAGTTCATGCTCATTTATGTTTGTGATCGTACTGTAATACAATGTGTTGATGTGTTAATTGGGTGATGGTCCTGTCATTGGCAGCTAGGGTCAATGACATTGACCTCAGCTCTTTGTTGTGTTGGGGTCTCTAGTAGGACTAGCCTCGAGAACCTACGATTATATAACTTATGCGATATTAGTGTTAACTGTTAACCCTTAAGCACTGTGGTAGCATGTTTTCGTCCAAGTCTTTCGTGGACATATACGATTGAGCTAGTGTTTATAAACCACGATAAGGCTATGGCCGTAAAAGCAGCTCATCCGCCCCCCATAGTGATACCGGCGCTGTGAGCGCTCACAGCTCCAGTTTCTGTCATTTACTGTGCTTGCCATACGAAAACAGATGCCTAATACACAGCCTTGTGCAAAGTGTTTCGTACAGAGAGGACACAAAATTTTTCGTACAGGGTTTCTGTCATTTACTGTGCTTGCCATACGAAAACAGATGCCTAATACACAGCCTTGTGCAAAATGTTTCGTACAGAGAGGACACATTGTCATATCAACACTTCTTGTGCATGCAAAACTAAATATCAAAGTAAAACAATAAACTGACCTGAAAACGAAATTAATGCGTGAAAAATAGGGGGTGCTGCAGTTCCGCAATGCGTACATACGAGCAGCCACTTAATCCACTAGTTTTCTTGCAAAAACATTTTGATGCCGCTTGTTAAAATCACCTTGACGTCACACCTTGTTTTAATGAACCAGAAATCGGTATGTGACATCAAATCGCCTTCGTAAAAAATACCTAAAAATATCGAACATCTTTGTTTGCTACGGTAGCTGACAATGGCGTAGCCAGCCCAGAAATTTTGGGGGGACAAAAATGTTTGATTTTAGGCGAATAATACTATTTTGTTTGGAAAAACGGCTCTCAAAGCCCAAAATGACTATTTTTCTAAAAATTTTGGGGGGGCATGGCCCCTTGGCTACGCCTATGGTAGCTGACTCGCCCCTCCTCCCCAATATAAATTATGGCTGCGCTAGTGGTGACGACTATAGAACACATAACGTTAGTTTTGCACTATACGTCCACGATAGCTCGTTCATCTTTTTGACTCAAACCCAGGCGCGTAGCCTGGGGGGGGGGCAATTGACCCCCTCAATTCAGAAAATTGCATTAAAATTTTTCAGGTTAATAAAGATTTTGATGTGAAAGTCGAAAAAATACTACAGTGCAAATTAACGCAACTGCTTGAGGAACTTATCCTACTTCAGGTGTTAGTCCCAACCTGATCAAAGCAATATGGCTTTCTAATTGTCCATGATTAATCAAACTTTATTGTGCAAATGGTGAAGTCATATCCTGGATGACATTTACCTCAGGTTTAAACGCACAGGTGCGTTCTATACTGGTATCGAAAGTTTTGATGCGGGTCACATTAAATGCTCATGCAGGCCACATTTGACCCTTGGCCCCAGGTTCTCCAACCCTGGTTTAGATATTTACTTGTTATGATTAAACATGTGCTGTGATGGTTTAATTGCAATTACGTTGAGCCTTAATTGCTACCCTATCCTACAGTAATTTTGAAATTATTCAGCTGCAACGGACAGAGTAGCAGCAAAATCTAATTTATAAGAGCAGAGCTGATGATGGCTACCTAGTAGGCGAAATATATAGGCTACTCTGTAAGATCTTGATGTGCATTTTTTGTTGGGAAGGATTCCTTCGGTGGACAACGTACTGTAAGTAGTAACATATTTTATATTTTGTAAGTGCTGAGGGCATTGACACTGCCATTACTTACAGATAGCTTGCAATCTGTTTTCTCGATAAAGCGCATGTGACTAAAATGAAACTAAATTAATTTTTTTCCCAGTGGATTACATTTTCACATTCAGACACTAATGGCTTGAAAAAATACTTCAACCGTTACACTGGAATGGCTAGATTAGCGGTTGCCAAATTATTTTTAGCGCGACACAAACCTGAGTTTGGTGAACACCTCGCGTCCCAAGCCTCAAACAACGTATGAAAAACATAATGATTGTTGGCAGTAAGTTGCTAAGTTGGACTATAATGGCAGGCATATGTTCTTCTCTTACCAGCGATACAGACAAACAGTGGTAACACTGACATTGTACAACTCCGGTTGGGATCACCTCGGCGTGGCACATTTTTTGACCCTTCGCCACCCTTGTTTGGGTCTCGACCCATGCTTTGGGGAACCACTGGGATAGATAAACTAACCAACCGTTGTGTTCAGCTGCGGCGACAAGTGTTTCTTAACTTTAGTGCAGAGCTGTGGTGATGATCGACCATCCACTATTTTCACACTTTGTGTAGACTGAGTGGGTCAAACTTATGCAAGATTGTTCAGAGGACATGTGTAACTTTCTCTAATTTACAATATTGGCTTCATCATATTTGTGAATTATATTGTTAACTCCAAATAGCTAGCCAAGTACCTAAATGTTTTTGTGAAGCAAGCTTAGTGCAAGTAGCGTACAAATATGCTACCACAGTCGCATTTCATAGCGTTGAAAAAAAACAAACTTTTCAGACGCGTTAAGGGACTTTGCCTTCACGCTATCAGCTGCATACGTCAACCAGTCGCTCAAGAACTGGACAACATCCACGTCTCATATGTGCACAAGTTTTGCAAATCTACTTCGGGTGTCGGGGTCTCCAAACTACCACCCGCGGCCAATTCCGGCCCAGAAAGCCATTTCAACAGGCCCGCGAAGACATTTTGTCATTAATAAAAAACAATATTTTGCGAAGCATTTGTTGATTCGGTAAAATGTAACATGTCCCGAAAGAACCACGTTTCGTGAAATGTCCTGCCCACAAACCGTTGTGCAATAGGTTATGTGGCAATTGGACAAGAGTTTGGAGAACCCTGTCTTCGAGCAAAGTCGTTACACGGCTTCGACTGAACGTGTGTTGGTGGACATAGAAGCGTGTAAATATGAGAAGCGCAATCGTGATGGCGGCCACGATGATTTCTTGCTCAACTGGCATATTAGTTGCACAATGCATACCGCAGATCTTGCATTTACAGCATCGAGATTGTCACAAGCACTTTTGCAAGAAAGTTTTACAAGCAAATGGTGGCTTTCATCCAAAGTAGCAGTTTGGAATTTTACTAAAAACAAACTTTTAAAACTTGTCAATTTAATGTAAATAAAATTTCTATTTGCCGGCTTATATCTGCACGTAATTATTCATTAAAAAAGCGCCAGAAAAAATGGACGTTTAATGGATGATGTTATAGAAACAATGGGCATTATATATTTGAATGTTGAGACTTGGTTGTTGCTTGCTCCCCTATCAAAATTTCTGGCTACGCGCTTGCTCAAACCGATGACAATGTCATAGGCAACAGAAATGGCAAGCGATGTAGCAAACAGCTAAACACTAGTGGTATAAAAGGATCGAATTGCGCTACTTTGACTTTGGATAAACTCGGAATGCATATCAACTGCACAATTAAGGTCATCTTTACGAATCCGCGGTACCGCAAAGTGAATGGCGATTGAAAATCTACACAAAAACGCCGTGGGCGTATTTCTTGCGTTAGATTAAGTTCAGGGCATTATCACGTGCAATTATTTTCCTGGAGATGTAAAGGACCCTCCTTTTTTCCTGCAGTAACGATTTTCGCTAAACAAAGGCTATGACAAAAGCAGCAACTATTTTGATGTGAAACTGTTTGTCATCAAACGGTAAGAAACGGTTCAACCACCAGGAAACGAGAAAACCAGGGTTTTAGGGTACGCAGTGATGTTTCCCATGAGTTGGGAAACTTCCACGTTTCCCAACTTCAGTTCACCAATGTATTGCTTCGAACGACGAGAAACTTTTTCGTGTTTTGATTCGTAGTTTATTCTTTCTTTTGGCTGCACAAGACAACACGTGTCACTACCTAAATTGCGCGGTGATTAGCTCAGTGGTAGAGTGTCCGCCTCCCAATTTTTGGGTGTTCGATCCACGAACGTTGGGTGTTCGATCCACGGCCACTGAGTGACTCGCCGCAGCGCTCTTTGGGTAAAAGCGTTCTCCTCAACCGCCCCGACGAAAAGCATTGAGGCATCGGCCTGCCGCCGATTGTCGTTAAAGACTGCAAATCCGTCGCACTGCATGATATCAATAATTCCTTTGTGACATCACGGTATACATCAAAAAACAGTTTTAAACCTGAGCCGCCGTGTCCCTCAGCAACACAGCTCTGCGACACGCGGTGCGTCAATCGCTGAAAATCTCTGCAGAAGAAAGCCACGAAATGAAGCGACCACCAACCGGTCAAAACAGGTCGCCTTCCAGCTTGTCATGATCCATCGCGCTCCGGGACAACCGCAAAATCTTCATCGTCGCCCGTAATCCGACTGACCTTTTCACCTTTTTCCGCCAAAATCTCCTCAATATTTCTCTTGCCTTCCAAATCGCTAAACCACTTGAGATTATCGGCAATTATATGGTGGTTACGGCAGCCCGGGCAACGAACGACAACGACGCCGTGATGGTACGCCCGTTTAGATATTTGTTTCGCGGTTCGCGTTTGACAAACGGTGCACGTAAATACGAGCTGGTAGTGCGTTGATCTAACACGTTCCTGCAAAGATTGACCCGGCTGCTTATTATCTTCCGTGCTTCCAGAATCGGTAGGCTCGCTTTTACTATTTCCATGCAGGCAATGACGTGCTACTTCGAAGAGTGGTTTCGGTCGAAGTGGTGACGCAACCACTCGCTGCAGCCTAACCAACCCACTGGGACAATGAAGTTGGGATAACGATGGCTGAAATTGTCGCAGGCTTCTTGATAACAGACTATGCGCACATCGCAGCATCTTATTAGCAGTGCAATCAGAGTTAAAAACAGCTGTATGAAAACAGAAAAGAAACGTAGAAATGGGTCGATTACTACAACGACGGCAGAACGCATGGCTGCATGTCAAAACGTTTCAAATTTTTCCGAGCTTATATATGACGGAACTTTTACAGGATTGCATTTGAAGCGTAATTTGGAAGAAAAATATAATCCCTTTTACACCACTACCGGCCTTCCTGTTGCTTGAAATGCATGATGAAAGCTGCGGTCACACTTGTTCAGTTATTTAGTATGTTATTCTCCCACCAGAGGCAATTTTATTTTGAGTACCGCAGGGCATTGAGAACTTGGAAAAAAGAAACATGCGACCAAACCCTTCCTGGCGAAAGAAGTGCATCAAGGTATGAATCAGAAAAGCAAGCAGAAATACAACGGAACAGTTTAGACACACAGCATGGAATCTTTAGGTCTAAAAAATTTTAGTCGTTGACATAAGTTTAAATACTTTTTTTGCATCTTGTTCGGGATTAGTTCCAAAAAAATTAATTGAACGTTTTTGTAAACCACTAATGGAAATTTAAGTCACAGCAGTCGGACGCAGGCGGTGTTTGGAAATTTTCACTAACATCTTCCCACTTTATTTAGTCTTTCTTACACGCTCACGTTTGTCAAATTAGCTACGCTATTTTGGTAACCGTTGGCTCAATTTACTCAGAGCCCGTACTTTACCAGCGATTGAGTACATTAGCCCAGTGGAGTCATGAGATATTTGGCAAACAGTAACGTTGTAAGCACATTCATTCCTGGCCAATAATAAGAGGAGCGAGCTGTACGTCAAAGCAAAGAGAGAATATTTCACTTTTTAACGAGGGTTGTGTTTATGGAACCTGCTGATTGCAAAGAGGTCATAATACAAATAAGAACAAAAAGTAAAAACGTTAACAGTTCCACAAACTCCCCTCAGACAACTAAACATTTTGCGGTAGTGTTAATAAGATGTACAGTGGTTTTTGTTTCTTCAGTGACCATCACTCCCATACACTATCTCCTTCCTCAACGACAGCAATCTCGTGTCACCTTCTCTTCTCCTTGATGTAATTTTCTCCACTGATAAAGAGAAAGCACAGGAGGATACGGCAATTCTGCCAAATTTAGGCCAAAACAATGCTTCCCTTAGGTAAAAGCATCTTTTTCTCTCCAGTCCAATACAATGTCTTCTTCCTCCGAACCACTACTCATTGCTTCATGGTCAACAATATCATCACCAGCATTTTTAAGCTTTAGAACAGCTGTATCCTTCTTATCAGAAAGCTTTTCGATAATGTTGTAAAGTTTTATTTGTTCATCAATCTCTTCGATCTCACGATCTAGATGCTCCGTTTCCTTCTCTTCTTCAATAAGCTGCTCAGATTGGCCTTCCACATGCTGGAGCTCTCGCTGAAAAGATTCCCATTCACGATCCATTTTGTCAGCAGGTGTCTCGACACCACGCATTTTTGCGTCCACCTCAGGATCATCAAAAAAACCTTCGGGTAAAGCTTGAGTCGTGTCAATTGATTTTGAAACTTCCTGGCTAGTTGAAGGTCCTGCTTCGGTACTTTGGGTAAGGCTACCTCTTGATGGCCTTGCCATTGGCACTGAGTCAGCTTCATCGTCTGAAGAGGAATCACTGTAAATACATGATATTAAAGGAAGTTTGGAGGTCGTCTGTTGTTGCTCATTGACTTTGGCAATTTTTGCAGTTGGACGTTGTACACCATTTTCAAACGGATTGGAACGTTTTTGACTTGATGCTAGAGAAGAACCTTCCAAAATTTTGGTCTTCAAGGCATTTCCTAGTTCAGGCTTTAAAATGGTTATCTTTTCAACATCTTTTCTCAAAGTCTCGGTAAGTTTTATTTTCTTCCCAGCATTTGTTGTTCCATTGCCTAGCGGTTGCCCTCGCTTCAATGACGATGCAGGATTATGGGTGGTTGGTGCAGAGCTGCAGTGTTTGTCTGATGTGTGTCGTTTAACTTTCATCTGTTGCATGATCCGACGCAGATCAGTTTGGGAAACTTTTGCCTTTCCTTTAGATGAAGACATTGCAAGCACTTGAGAAAATGCACAAGGAAATATACGTTAAAGGCCTGCCACAATGCAGACACATACCAAGCTACATCAAGACCTAAATCATACAGAAACTGCAATCAAAACCAGCACAGTGAAACATACCTGCTGGATATCAACATTTTACATCTGCAAATTATGCTAAAAAAGATTTACATTACAAATTGGATTTTTAGTAATAACTAATAACTGAAGATTGAAATCCTATCAATCACAGGCAACTGATATGAGCTCTAACATTTCAGTAGAAAAGCAAAGATCTACCAGTAAGTGATTTGTCCCAAGTTTCCACAATAAGTTGAACAAGGGCACACAAAACAAAACTTAGTATATCTTTCAAAGTATAGCTAATCTTTCCTTGCAACCAAAGTTGCCTGACAGATTACATACTTTCAATACTTTTTACATTTTAAACACTCAAATATTCAACAACCAAACAACTTGAACATTTAACCATAAAATGAATTATATGCATTTTCTGCAAAAGCTTTATATGAAAAATAACCTGTGATAAATTTTTTGATACAAATATGTTTTCAAATAACAGTGCTTTTTTATGACAACATGGTGAAATGTTACTACCTATGCCAAGCGGCTTAATGTCACATTTGTTTCACAGTTTGTCAACAAGTTTTGTTAGAATGTTAGTTTTAAAATCAAAAAAATAGTCTGGAGTACATACAAATCATTACTTATAAAACGTTGGTAGGGTTACCAACCTTTACCTCAACAACTGCTTGCTAGCCCATGTTCGGTATTATTGCACATCAATTAAAAAATTAATAAAACTTCACACAACACTGTTGTTTAATGCTGACTGAAATTTGCTTTTGTATGCACACTACAGGTCAAAAACTGCAAATGAGTATCAAATAGCTTCAACATTTGCACCATATATCATTCTTGATAATGCCTACATTATAGGCGAAATATATATTCTGATAAGATTGTAGTGTTGATTCTTGGCTGTGAAAGGATTTCTTTTGATAGGTAGTTGTACGTCATACCTAAGGTATGTTTATTAGAGGCCACTTCAACTTTTTAATTTGAAATGCCCTTTACATGGGGCTTGCCAATAAAACACTCTGGGAGTGCAGTGTTCTGCAGAAATAACAAAAAAATAGCATAACAGAGAATATCTACATAGGCCAAACAAAATAATGTTAGAACATGATCTATTAAAATTTGGATAGGTATTGAGTTAGTCGAAATTCTTAAGTTAGAATGCACTTGCAGGTCTGCTTTCACAATTGCATTTTATTTCTAAGTTCATTCTTGATTAAAAAAAGGTTGTGGAAATGTTATGTATACTAAGTGTCATTCATCGCCACAGAACTTGGTGCACACTAGATGATTAATATCTCCTTGGTGTCCAACCCATGCAAGGTCATTTAAACCACTGATCAGCAGCAGAGAATTTAATCCACATCAGAAAACTAACAAACAAAATCATAATTTAACTCCTGACCTTTGCTGCACAGAGCCATGACATGGGGCAACAATCTAGCAAGCTACAGATATTCTTGCTAAACACACCACACTTCTTTTCCCATGAAGTATAGAATAGCTATATGTTTTTTTATGTATCTGAAACAAGACATAAGAATGTAACATATGGTACTTCTGAGGCGGACATAAGCAACTCATTATAGAACCATAAAAACTTACTGTCCTAGTTTAGAGTTTGTGGCAATTGTTCACAAGGCATTGTGCAATGTGCATGACGCAAGCACTTTCAGGTGTGACACACCTGACAAATTAGTTTATCAGATTTCGAAGTGAAAATGGCATGTGACATGCACACTGACTGGTGCATGGTGGTGGACCACCAAAAACCTGTTTAATTGAAACGTTGTTAATTTCCTCACATTGGCATTTTTAGTTACGTCATAACTTTTCTTCAAGCTTGACAATGACCTGCATGCAAGATGTTAAAAGGTTCAAAAATATCCAGTGTGTGCTGCACTTGTCACAGAATCCAGTTTGATACAGTAGAATTTGCACAATTCGTCAACTCAAGGGGATTAGAAAAAAGTGACAATTTATGCAAACAGGTGAAAACTCTATCATAACAGCTCATATATTTTATCATAGTAACTTGCATACATAGTGCTTTTATTTGCAGCAAAATACAACTTCATCATGTTATGGTTGTTTTCTAAATTAAACTCTTTAATTCCTCTACTCTATCTAGATTTCTGCAATTAATCTAGCACCTTTTAAATCTTCAATAAACTTTAAAGACTTTCTGTGTTCTCTTAATGGGGAGATGGGTTGTGCTTCGCACCTCGTGCATAAATTTGATAAACAAATTGCAAGGTGCAACAATTTGCATATAAAAATCCTTAATTTGTTTGAATTCCCACACGTGTTAACTGTGTTGTGATCGGAAATCCCAAGCAGCATGTGCGCAAAGCTTCGCACCGTGGCAACAAGCAACAATAGAGATCACCCGGCGAGATCACTCTATTATTGCTTGTTCGCGCCACATACATATATTCTTGTTCTTCGCGCGCATCCCGTTCGTGGTGAATCACACAATCAACGCAACACCACCGGAGAGGTTGCAACAACTGCTTAAACATCAAAACCGAAACTGCAAATGATGAATTAGTTGAACAAAACACTTCTCAGGGATAGAAAGAGGTGACAAGTTGAGCAAATTGATGAATTAGATGAACAGAAATGTACACAAAAGATAGGAATTCTGCCGGGACCGATGAAAAAGTAATGAATTAAGCAAATTGACGAATTAATAAACAAATTCTACTGTACTTGATACGGCAACATTCTGCATATAAAAATGCAGAATTCGCCTATTATGGCACATTTTTATTGGTCCCAGGAGAATTCCTATCTTTTATGTATGTTCAAGTTTGCTTATAACAACTTTGTCTATATTGCCACTTCAACTACAGCAACACTTGTACGTCTGTCCCCGCATATTTTTTTGTTTATGACTACAGTTACAAGTTTTCTATACAGTTTGAAATGCAATCTCGGTTATGTGGAGCCGCTACACAAATTGTTTGACTGAATAGGAACGTAGTTAAGTGGCATATTGTTGAGCCGTGACGTAACAATGGCATCAAGCACTGTGCCATCATCAGCAATGGAGGCAAATTGTTACAGGAGTCTTGCTGTATCAGAGATTGTTGTGACTGTAGTCAGTTTCTCGATTGTCTTGGTGGAGCAGTGCATAAAATGTTGTTCGAACAAAAGAACCAGTATCTCATTATGGAAAAAGTATGACATGGCTGTTTTGTTGAACAATGAAATGGTATGAAAGTGGCAAAACTTGCAAGAGATTTCAGTATCCTAACAATTTGACATTGACTACAATTTTGAAGAATGAAAAATAATGCATGGCTATGAGCAGGGGCATAATGATGTTAGATAGCACCTGGGGCAAGAAGCAAGTCTGGTGCCCCTATGTTCGAAACTGAGGTCTTTCGGAAGCAAATGTACTGTGTTGAAGAAAGTGCTTGTGACATTGCTGGGACTTCTTGCCCCATATTGACGCAACACCTGGGGAGTTGTGCCCCCCCTTGCTACGCCTCTGGCTATGAGGCATGATGTAGCAGCGCAACAGTAAGCAACAATCCTGATCAAAGGACACTTGCAACCCTTGCTAGGATCTATTGAACTAAAATGCCATTTTAGGAACGATTTATTGTAGTTCAGCTATACTAACAGTTCACCTATAGCAACTCTTTTTCTCTGGTCCCATGAAGTGATGATATAGGAGAATTGTACTGTAGTTTTGTAGTCAGAATTATTCCTACATCCTGTTACTCTGCATCAGTAATGCATTACCCACACCTTACTAAGCTTAAATTAATGCACAACAAGTTATAAGTAATGGCAGTGCTACCACATTGTTGTCAGTGTAATGCCTATACTAGCTGAGATATATACTTTTATGATCTCTGTCTAGTTCTTAGCTGTGAAAGGATTCCTTTTGATAGACAGTAATCCCTAAACTACCAAAATTTTCGTGCAACTTACATTTCAACACTTGCAAGCAAACTAGATTTTGAAGAAGGCAAATTAATTTGGCAATTCACAAGTCTTAACCTTTTGTAACAGTTCAGTGGTACATGGCAAGAAAATGAAAAGTGAATAAATTTCCATGATGTAAGCACAGAATAACATTAGCAGTCCATTTTAGTGCCCAAACATGTGGCAAGAAAGCACACCACTATCAAACAAATCAATTATGTGTCACAAACAAAAACTTTCAGCAAAAACCATCACTGTTTATTATCACTATGCATCTACACTAGCCTTGTTTAATTATTTTTGCACGTGTAGAGCTGGTGTACGAGTGTATGTTATTTTGAAATCATGTGGTGAGCTACTAACTTTGTTACAATTTGCAACTCCGTAACTTGGCAGTCAATTGTGCTAGAGAGCTATCCAAACCCTCAAAAGACTTGGCAAGTCTTCTAGTTTGCAATGAAGAAGAATTTTTAGGTTTGGGGTTTCAGTTTTTTGTGGATGACATCATAAATGGGACACATTTAGGCTTTTTTGGCCAAGGTTAATGAGCTCTGGGCCCCAACCACAAGGTGGAAGTATTTTGCTCAAGTTTTTAGTGGAAACTAGGCTAAAATCCAAGTCTTTTGAATATTTGATTGGCTTTCTAAGGTTTCTGGTTCAAAAGTTACTCTAAATCTACCATTTTTGATTTTTGGCCATACATCAGAAACTTTGTAGTTCAACTACATTGAGACCATACATCAGAAACATTGTAGTTCAACTATATCAGACAATTAGTAGTTAAGTCTTATGCAGACAGATAGTATCTAATAGTGAGTGTTTCAGCCTGGTGGGTCTGTTTTTTAGTGTTACTCCCTGCTTCAGAGCGTGTGGCGAAGTCTGAGTTTGAGTTGAACATGTTTCAACTTTTATGCCGCACCACACACTAGTAAAAAATCAATAGGAATGGCTGTAGGAAACCCAAACAACAGACACTGGCCATTACGCTAGCCTAAGCATTGTTAGTGTGGGCAGGATCATTAGCCATCTAATACTGCATTTACTAGCCTACATTAACCTGGCTTAATGTTTGCCTAAATGGATTTCAGAAATGCTGTGAAATTCAACACTCTCACTTTCATTTTTTATGTGGTGAAATAGAAAAACACATTTTTGTAATGGAAATTAGATTTTTTATAAGTATGCATTATAGTTCTTCACAGCGAAGAATCAAACACTAGGATCTTAACACAGTGTATATATAAATGTTGGCAGTGGCTATGGACACGCCTGTGGATCTTGAAATTTGAAAACTTATTAATATGCCACCTGTGACGTAACAGTAATGCACCATGAGAGTGCAACAGGCTTGACAGAAATGAACTAAACGTAAAAGATAAACCCTAAACCTAACTTTAACCCTAACCTAACACTAACCCCTAAACGTAACACCTAAGCCTGAAAAAAAGTAAAGAAAAAAAACAAAAGTTAGCAAGGTGAGAGTTGAACCGAAAACCATTGCAATCATAGCCGTAACGCATGACCATTAGGCCACGAGATCCATGCAGTTTGAATGACAAACTAACCCTTTTATTTGAATTGCGTCAGGACAAGTGTGTCCCTAGTCACTTCCATAAATGTTTTGCCTGCTAAGCAGGCATCATCAGCTCTGCGAAGTGCGTGAAATATAAAATAGAATTAAATAAAACCCACAAACAAGAAACCCACCAACTAAGAAGAGGATCTAATCAGGGCTCCCATTCAATGATTTCCAGTAAAGCCAGAGTGTACATGAAGAAAAAACATTTTCTTCCAAAAAAAAACAGAAATGCTGTTTTGCAAAATGACATATTGGTGTTATTACATGAGTTGATATGATGATTAAAATACTAATTTAATTATACAGCAGTTGCTCTTCCACATTTTCTTCTGTAGCATGAACATTTGGATCACTTTTTTGGTGCTCAAGATGTTTTTCACAACACTGGTGACAGCCTCTACTGATGAGATCTCTAATTCAGGCTTATGTATCCACTACCAACAGCTTTCCTGCAACCTCGACATTGCTTGTTTAGCCAACAAGCTTTCCAGCAAATGATACTGTTTTTACTGATGCAGAAGAGTGTGACAAGACCGTACGTTTAACCATAAAATTAATATGCAAGTTAAAATCTAATTTGTCTTTGATATTACACAGAGAACACCAGAAATAGATATAGTGAACAGAAAGAAATCTTTAAACTGCTGAAATATCCTCTATTCATCATCCAAAAATCCACCTACTGTATTTTTCAGACCATAAAGTGCAGCATAAAAAATTTAATGCTACAGCTTCACACGTAAGGTGCACCGGATTACAGTATAAGACGCACTGAATAAAGCAAAACTTGGATAAGTCAAACTGTATTCAACTCTTTGACAATAACTCCCAAGTGCCTGAGTCACCCAAGTCGCCACTGGTGGGAGTTAAATCTGTCATACATCGAATAAGTTGTGCATGTGTTTGATTCGATGTGCGCCAATGGAGCCTCAGGTCTGTGGTATTATGCGCTAGCTACTCCCGGCACCGCTCACTGAAATTGTTGTTGGTTTATTACCTAGCACGCCAGCCTGTTTATAAAAAATGTTAACTTGCAATTAAATAAATAGTGCCCTTTACCACATACAATTGGTTCTAGATGAAAAAGCACATCCAGATTCATACATTAGGCACACTCCACTGTATGGAGCACTTTCAATTTTTGAGAAAATTGAAGGGTTTTAAGTACGCCTTATAGTCTGAAAAATATAGTACTTTTCAGACACACGATAAGGGGAAAATGACCAAGGTAAAGTTAGCCTTTGGATATTCTATTTGAATAAGTTTCAGGGAAAATAATAGGCTCAAATGTATAGTGTAGACTGAATGACGCCTTTTTTCTGAAATTCTGAAAGGCAGCTGGGATGAGTGAATGTGGAGTTTGTAAGGAAATTGTTGCCGACTTTGATGAAGACCTAGAGTGTGATGGAGGGTGCACAAAATGGCACCACTGCATCTGTTTTGGAGTACCACAGGATCAATATTTCATATACTGCAAAGACAATTCTAGGGATAACAAATTCAAATGGTTCTGCGATGGCTGCAAAGACCAAGATAAGGAAACCACCCATGGGGAAACACCTATAGCATGGGGCAAGATGAAAGACATAAAGCAAATCAGAAAAAGTCTCAATTCGGCTTACCAAAAAATTGTTAAATGAAAAAAAAAACTATATGCAAATCCCAAGAGGAAAAGCTGGAGAAACACTAATTGCAGAAGTGTCTCATCTTATAGGACTCTTTAACGGCAGTGAAGATGGGAGCCAATAGCAATCCACATGCTTCAAGTATTTCTGCCACTACTGCTCCAGAAGCCATTACTCAAATAAAAAACAGAGAACACATCACATACTTGAACAAAAGAATGGAATGGTGGAAACACAGAAAGCTAGAACTGAACTCATACTGTGAAGCTATTCAAACAAGACTCAAAAAATCATTCAAAACCAAAAAAACAATCAGACCAGAAAGCCTTCTGTAGACTAATGCTACAAGGACTTTCTTTGAGAAAACTTTCTTTGACATAAGGATCACACATCCTACCTCAGTCTTATTCTGGAAAGTCCCCAGCAGAGGTCTACAAAAAACATGAAAAAGAGAAGGATAAGTATAACCAAAGAGTGATTGACATTGAGAAGTTTTCATTCAATCCCCTTGTCTTCACAAGTGGAGGGATGGCACCAGAATGCAACAGAGTCAACAAAAGACTGGCAGAAACAATAGCTGAAAAATGCAGGGAGTGTCATTCCATGTCAGGTAATCCAGAGCTATATAACTGAACGTGAGCAAAATCCATGAAATTTCATAAGCAGAGAGATTTAATCATTCTGATTTCAAAACATTTTGAATCAGGCCAGTATTTGCAAAGTTATGGATGGTTGAAATTTGCAGTGTTCCCATTTAATTTTTGTGTATATTTTTTGTTAATTTAGTGCTCTGACATAAATACCCTTGTATCTTTTTTATCTGTCACTATTTTTAGCCAGAAATTTGTGAGAATGTTTCAGAAGGTGTGTTTATTAAAAATCAATCATTGGCATTTTCCTTGTGACCTTTGAACTTATGTAAATCAAGGTCAAGTTAGACATAGTTTTTGTGTGCACTCATGCATGACCATATTTCAATTGCTTATAACTCAAAAAGGTCAACTGGTATGAAGTTGATTCTTGTTTTATTTGAAAGCTATAGAGTAGAAGATTTTTTTGGTTTCAGGAAACCTTTGCTTATTACCTATTCGATATGCTTTTTATCATTTTAAGTAACTAAGGGGATTTTGACTTAGAATTAATATATGCACATGAGCAAGCTGCAATAATAATTTCTATCCTCAACTTTTATTCATCTGTTTGACATGATACATGTTGCTGATAGTATGTTGAAGATAAAACAGTTTTCAGAAGTTTGATCATCGTAATTCCGTGTATAATAAACGGATAGAAAATGTATTTTATAAGCTTTGTTTAATTAATTTTTTATTTTTTTCTGAGGTGGTGTTCTATCTATCAGATTCTCCCCAAAATGGAAAAAATAAACTGTTATATAAAATCATAACTGCCAAATGGTAACAAACAAGATCATGCCCTCAAAAAATTACTTATCAATCTGTGACATCAAATTTCAAAGTATTATGCTAGTTTTTCAAGTCAAACTATTTGCTACTCTTGCAAGAGGCAATGCAGCTTTATTTTACCAATCTTATGCTATCAAGGGTACACAAAACGTCCACCACTTTCATCCAATTTATCCAACACAAAACAACATGAAAGGAACAGCCCCGTTCGCACTTATTCTTTAGTAGTGCAAACTTCAACTAATTATCAACTCACACACATGTTACAAAAAACATTGTTGTAGCTGTGTACAACAATACATAGTACACTGCCATAGTGCAAGATGTTGACCAGGAACAATTATGCTTCCATACAATTTATACATCCTAATGGAATTTCTTGATTTTTTTGGCCACAAAAATATGACTTTTGCTGGATACTAACGGAGTTACCTTAATTGCACTATTGAAAACTATGGCCAAAATCACTCCGTGGCTACTACCACGTCTCTTCAAGATCAACAACAAAGATAATGAAAAGATTTGAGGAAATTAGGTCTATTAATGCTGCTATTGTCTATGGACACAAAATATAGTTTACTTCTCATTTACCTTGTGTACTACATGAGGTTGGTGTTGGGAAGAATTTCATTGCTGTTGAATTGCTTTTACCATGCATGTCGAGCATAAGGGCAACCATGAAAAATTGTCGGACCATACAAAGATAGCAATTTTTGTTAGTCAATGAATTTAACAACTTTTTCGATTCGACAACTTTGTTGGATTATTTGCAGTGATGAAGTCTTGAGACTTGGTCTTGAGACCACTTTTACAAGTCTCAGTATCGGTCTTGAAGGTTTCAGGTCTCGTCTTACTCGGAGGTTACAGGTCTCGGTCACAAGCCAGTTGTCTTGAAACTGCCAATATTGCAAGGATATGGCTTTGTAAAACTTTTGTAATTCAACCAGTTTTTCTCTGTTGTATTAGCAAGTAAGAAACAACCAAAACAGATTGGAAAAATGCTAGAAATTTGAAAAAATTCAACTTTAAAGCGGTGATGATAATCTTTTGAAACATTTCAGCAAAATGCACAAATTTTGAAATCTCGAGTTTTGGTCTTGAAGTTTTAACAAGGTGTCGGTATCAAAGGTTAGTCTTGACTACATAACTGATTATTTGACAAAACAAAAATAATGCCATCTGAAGTATCAGACAATAATGTATGGTTGAATGCGAAGCAAAAACAGCTGTCAATGTGTATGAATATAAGATTAATGTTTGTATCAAATCACGTAAGATCTTTGGATCATCATCATGCAACTCTGGTTTTTAAATTGAATGGAATTATAAAGAAAATCGACCAGACAAAAAGATTATAATCAGTAATTAGTGAGAAAAAAGAACAAGTTACTACTAAATATATTGTAAATCAGATTATATGTTAGAATTCACAATGGTAATTTTCCTAACCATAAAAATAATATATGCAAATTTATGTTATATTTGTTTAAATTTCAAACATTGAAAAAATTAGCAATATTCAAAATTGATCATTTTTCTCATTTTTTCACATTTTTGAACATGTTTTTAATCTTAAATAATTTTGTTGAGGGTATTGAGCATACTTAGGAACTGTATTGTTAAACATTCATTAACAAAATTTTTTTAATTAAAGAAATACAATGAAATTAGATCTGATTTAAAAAATCAAATTAAATTTAATTTGAAACATATATTTAGTTAAAAAAATTTAGTTATGTTAATTTCATGATATTTTTCAAAAACATTTTTGTTAAAAATTTTTTTTAATGGATATATACTAATATACAAACATATATTTTTTTGCCTGAAGCTCAAAAATAAAAATGGGTGACCATGATACAGTAGTATCTCCATAACACCAGCCCTTACATTCAAAAATTGGAGTCAATTGAAGTTGGACTATTTGAGTTACAGGTATTAAAAATATCGTCATGCTTGAATGCACATGAAAAACATGTTGCCTTATTAACATCGATTAACCAGGGTTCAAAGGTCACCAGTGAAATACTTTCTGTGTTGTTTCTATCAGCATGAAGCCTTCCACTTTACTGCCAAATATTGAATGAAAATATTCAAGAAATAAAGGAGTGATAATTAGTTGAAGTTCCAACAGCAAAACTCCAAGAATTTTTTGGTCCAATTCTCTCAAAAAACATCAAAAGTTCAAATGCTCATAATTTCGGAAATATACAGGTCCAATTTCAAATATTCCAACTTTGTTGAGCTCAGAAGCCTGAGATCTTTCCCCATATAAAATTTCGTGAATTTTGGTGAGGGTCAGATGAAAAATCCCCATTTTGCTAGATCATCTGACATGGAATGACCCAGGGAGCCATTTGCATCTGTCATAACATACATAAGGACAAAGCTCAGATTTGCACTTTTGAGGAGCACCCTCGCTGCAATACGAGGATTTCGAGGTAAGCGAAGTGATGTCCACCTCCAGGACCTCACGGAAATTGACTTCAGCCTAATTCCTAAGCCCACAATCATAAAGCTGAATGATGGTGTCAATGACATGACACCGGCAATATCTGTGAAATGAGTGGGTTAATTCATTTAAGTTGTGACTTTTGTGAAACTCTACCTTAGAACTAAATACTTCTCTTACTTACTCAAAATATTTTGTTTTTCATGATGTACCTAACACTTATTGGAATATTGTTTGCTACTTGTAACCTGTCCATAGATACCCTTGTCTCTTCAACTTCATTTCATTTGGTGACACCATGCTGCATCTGGTTGGGCATAACTCATCATAGCCACATGCAACCTACCCCACTGTGGGTTAATTTATATTTCTTCACGATATGTAAAAGCATTGTTTTTTGCCCTCGCTAGCCTACTTGCTTTGGTAATGATTAATGAAATGTGTTATAATAATGCATTGCTCTCTGCCTCAGTGGTCAATGGACAAATGGTTTATTGTTTCATATGACTCAGCCAACAAGCAGAAGCATCGTGAAAAGCCATTGTCAACCCTTATTGCTGCTTGCTTGCTACTTTGCCTGTGTGCATGTTCACCGGCTCATCTATAATGTATCAACTCTTCACCCATTGCTTGCCCACCATCATCTGTGTTATGTTGATGTCTATTGTGTTCTTTTTTCTTTTCATTTTTGCTGTATTTCTCTCTTTTTCTCTGTGCATGTGCTTATCCTGCTTTTGTTGTTGAGCAATTCATAATTTGTGGATAAACAATTGACTGCGCTCTCCACGAACACCTACTTGGGGTCCTTTTAACTAAACTGCCGTTTTGTTTTATTTTTATGATGATCATCATGTGCACATTCTGTGGTTCTTGCGAACTGGTGGAACCACCAAGGTAAAACTAGCCCGACTTTTCCAATGGATGCGAAGTTCGTAATAAAAAATTTCACGGCTGAATCGGCAAATAAAAAAGATTTTGAGAGCTTTATCATAACATTGCATTGGCAAACACCCTCAACACCAGAGCTGATCGGATAGTAGACTTTTACTATAGTAGATTTTTACTATCCGATCCTATCTCGGTTTTGAAAAATGATATCCGATCCGAATCCTGTTTAGGTTGAAATCATACTATCCGTATCCGTAAACTATCCGAAAGTATATTGTGATGCCCAACATACATTTTTGTGCTGTGTCTATTTTGCCTCTAGCTGAACACGATTGGTTGAAGGAGTCACATGGCATGTTTGGAACGCATGTCCTGCTTAGTTGACCATGACATCTGTAACAGCTCTGTCCCATGCATGGATGATGGTTGTCATGGTTTTAGAGCTCGCAAGCAGTTAGCAGCATCTTGTTTGCATTAAGTGAAAGGCAGGCTCAACCCTAACTCTAAACACTGAAGCACTAAAAACCTTGATCATAAGCCCTGGTCCTAAACCCTAACCATGAACTCTTAAACGCCAACCAATTGTTTCTGTGTATTGTACTTGTCACATGACCACTTCAACCAATTGTGTTCAAATGAAGGCAAAATAGTCCCAGCACACGTTTTACCTCATGAAGCAGAATAGACACTACCTAAGTGTGTTGTGCCACTTTAAACCCTGTCATGCTTATAAACAGAAAGTTTGACAAATCTTGCAAGCTTGACATATCGGGTAACATAAGTAGTTTTCCAAGTCAATTGCATTAAAAAGCAAGCTGAAGTTTTGCCACACAGTCCCATCGCCACAGCGGGGGGGTTGGTGGGGTTAGCCCCTCCGAAACAAAGCTCTAAGACACCCAAAATTGAAATACGAAGTCCTATAAAACAGTGATATTTGTTCAGAATGTCAAGCCCCTCTGCACTAATGTAAAGCTTCCCTGTAGAAGACTTCCTGGTGAGGGTACTGTTACCACACCAAGCTTTTCATTAGCCATTTCTTTCTTTGGTAACAATGGTTCGATTTTAACACCATCCATGAGTTCACATTCATAATTTCATTTATTAATCCTACCCTTGTTGCACTTTAACCAAACCTAACTACAGAGCAATGCTAGTAGTCTATAAACCAACACAGCATTCAAAACAATACACTGGCTTAAAATATGTCATTCCTATTGATATGACAGCCAAAAAATTCAGTCTAACAAGTCAATGTCATCAAACAACAATTTTGCATATCAATAGGTGTGAAGACTGCAAGGCGGCGAAGGCCTGGTGCAGACCAGAGATGATCACTATCCGGTTTGCCAGTTGGATATCCGGCAGGATAGTGAGTTTGCAACCGGATACGGATATCCTAAAACTGCTTTCAAACGGGAACCGGATACGGATCCGGATATTCGAAACGCTTTTATCGATATTTCGAGGGTTCAGACTTTTGGAAAAGTTGCACGTTGCATACTCATTCATTTCTTATCTTTATTCAGAAACATCTTTTCGGCCTTCTGTGCCATGACTCCGAGTCTGTCTGTGGTGTAATCTCTGTGCTGCACTGCAGTGTAGGCCTAATCCCAATCCTTCTCATCTGCCAATTGGACACGCTAAGTTTGTCAGCATGAATATGTTCCTGGTGTGGCAAGACAGGGCTCTTTCAATAGCCTGTACATTTTAAAGGACGTTGTTTTCTGGAAAACATGTAAATACCACAAGATCATTAAGATTGCTACGATGGCTAAGACAAGATCAGTAAGATTGCTAAGTTTATTGCGTAGCCTACCTTGACTGAGGCTAGCTGTAGGCCTACGGTGATCTGTAGACTAGACTAGCTAGAGCACTCTAGCTCTCAATGTGTGGTCTGTAGTCTACACCAGGCCTTGCAATCTTCACGCCTGTTCTGCGTGAGCCTGCATTGCCTGGTTGTTGGATGATACCAGGCCAGTTATATTTTTTCTTTCTTAAACATGATATGCAAAATTGTTGTTTTGTGACATTAACTTGTTAGACTGAATCGTTAGTCAGTCATTTCAATATGAATGACATATTTTAAGCCAGTGCATTTTTGAATGCTGTTTTGGTGTGTAGACTTAGAGTCTA
>Ga0210059_1004305_pt1 | contig 22940 bp, 15 predicted proteins | sample Ectturendosymbi2_FD_188042 | JGI IMG/M metagenome (GOLD analysis project Ga0210059, IMG submission 188042) | Ecteinascidia turbinata endosymbiont from Florida, USA - Sample 2 (SPAdes) (version 2) | ecosystem: Host-associated > Tunicates > Ascidians > Unclassified | place: Key West, Florida...
CACATATATAGCTAAATCTGCATGCATATATAGCGCTGAAGCGTGTCGGAGGAAAACATGGTATCCTGTCTGGAGAAAAACTTGGTGTTCTGTTTCAGTAATCCAGACAAAAGCTAGGCTACTGCAAGGCATGAATTCCCTTGCGTTATATAAAGCTAGGTGGCTTCAGGTCTAAATTATACTGGTTTGATAATAACATTGGTTTGTGCAAACGATGGGCTGCAGTAAACTTGTGGTGGTGGTCTCAGTGTTAATGCCAGAGGATCTCGTCAAGTCTGACCATTCCAACTGTTCTTACCAGGCGCAGCTCACCGCCTCTCAGCACCTTCAGGTGCACTAAAAGAATGCTCTCACGGAAAGAGTGGGTTGAAAGCGAAGTGCTCGCTTGGAGACGAGCACCGTTTTGCAAAGAGAGGAACAACGCTGTCATAGAAAAAGCACATCGAAAGGAATTGCTCGGCTAGGCGTTCTTGCCCGAAAATAACGTTGGCAACACACATCACTTTAGTAGCATTATCAGAATAAACCCTACTGCTTCGAGAATCAAAGAAACGAAGGATCCATACGTTCCTATATGTAATAAGCTGCAATACCTAGCCTACTTATTACTTAACATTACCAGCATTCCTGCACTGAAATGCGAAGTCAAGGTGCGAGATTTAAAGCAACTCAATCTGCAAACATAAGGTGCAATGCGTCCTGTTTAAAGAAAAATTTGGTCTTCTCTTTCCGTGATCCTGGCAAAAGCTAGGCTACTGTATGCATCCTTCGTTTCTTTGATTCTCGAAGCAGTAGGGTTTATTCTGGTAATGCTACTAAAGTGATGTGTGTTGCCAACGTTATTTTCGGGCAAGAACGCCTAACCGAGCAGTTCCTTTCGATCCACTTTTTCTATGACAGCGTTATTCTCTTTGCAAAACGGTGCTCGTCTCCAAGCGAGCACTTCGCTTTCAACGCGCTCTTTCCGTGAGAGCATTCTTTTTGTGCACCTGAAGGCACTGAGGGTCGGTGAGCTGCGCCTGGTGAGAACAGTTGGAATGGTCAGACTTGACGAGATCCTCTTTGAAACTTTAAGCAAAAAATGGCACTAACACTGAGACCACCACCACAAGTTTACTGCAGCCCATCGTTTGCACAAACCAATGTTATTATCAAACCAGTATAATTTAGACCTGAAACCAGCTAGCTTTACATGATGCAAGGGAATTCATGCCTTGCAGAAGCCTAGCTTTTGTCTGGATTACTGAAACAGAACACCAAGTTTTTCTCCAGACAGGATACCATGTTTTCCTCCGACACGCTTCAGCGCTATATATGCATGCAGATTTAGCTATATATGTGCAGAGATTGCTAAATGCGTGCAGAGATAGCAGTTTCTGAACGCGCGCAGTGCGCAGAGATAGCTAAATGCGCGCAGAGATGCTATCTCTGTGCAGAGATAGCTAAATATGCGCAGAGATAGCTAAATATGCGCAGACATAGCATTTTTGTGCTAAATCTGTCAGATATAATATTTTTACGAACGGCGCCCCATAGAACACACCCGACTGTGTTAGAATAGAAAACGCAGTGATAGCCACTCACACTTGTTGACTGACACACAGTGTCTCTACTTTAAGTTTAAGAAATACTTCGACTTGAAAACAAAGTATGTCCGATTGAATGGGACGCGCCGATCTATAGTGTTTGCTTGTTGATCAACAAACTCGCAGAACCCGCCGCAGACCGAATAGTTTGCTGTAACTTTCAAACTGCCAGTGTTTGCGATAATGGCCTCGGAGAAGGTGCAGAGCAACTCTTGGCAAGCGTACACGACAAACAAGTGGGTAACATTCGAAAGATACCAAGCAGTTGGTGGCCATGTTGCATCATCACTTTCATGCAACCTGGGTTTCTTTTTTCGCGGAGACATTTCGATCATTTGTCCCAGAATAGCAACAAAACTCGCCATAACAATGTTCATTGGCCTATATTTTCAAACATTCTGACTGAATTGACTTAATTTCAATTTTTTTCGGTCATTTGAAAAAAAGTTAGGTTTATGACCGGAAAACGACCGAAAAAATAAACCCAGCCTGCAACTGCAACAAAATACTTGTGTTTGGAATTCTACAAAAAAACGTACAGCATCTTCATGAAGACGAAAAGAGATCGCTGGGGGTAGAAACAGTCATCAGGCGACCAGAGGTCACACTATTACTCAAGCTAAACCTCAGCCTAATTACCTGAATGCGAACAATCAATAATTTCGCGATGGTTATTGCCTCAGCAGCCGTGCTCGCGTTGGCCACTGCAACGTCAGCGCTCAATACGCAAAGCTCGAGCGTTGGCAGCCGCCTCAAGGTCACCGCCCGTCAAAATGACGTCAACAATCGCGAAAAACAGGACAGGGCGTCACCGAACGACGTCTCGGGGACGGAATTTCGGGCAGCGTCAGGAAAAGCGTGACTAGTTCTGGCCTGTGTTTGAGACGCGCGCGCAGCGACTGTGTCACAACGATGTGTAGAGAACCGTGTCACAACGATGTGTAGAGAACCGTGTCACAACGATGAGCAGAGAACCGCTTTAGTCATGCAGCTGTTTTCGCGCAACTTTGTAACGCGCCAAATGACGCCTTTTAAGCGGGAAAAATACCAACGTATCTACTTCAATAGTGAAGACGTTTTGGTGCAAGGAGCCGCGCGTTCTTTCTAACACCTCTAAAAACTGTTAAGGGGGGTTCTGGCGCAACCTAAATCGTGGAGACTTGTTTCAGACATTTAGAAAAACAGTGGAACCTTGCCAGGAATTAAGTTGTTATCAAAGGCTTGTCACGCTTGAACAACGTTTCAGCGAAAATAAAACAGGAGAATGTGACTTGTACGAGACTGCATCGCAGCACGACAGGAAGTCTCGCCCAGAGGTCCATTTTTTCACCTCGGGCAAAATTTTTCCGTTTTCAAGAAATGAGTCGCACCAGAACGATGCGCTGCTGCGACTTCCAACATCAAGTGACATAAGAAAGGGTATCGATGCAAGGAAAGCAAAACTTATCGATTGCCATCAAACGAACTGCACACTGTTGCATAGAGACAGTTTGACGACGGTTCTGTGCTTAACGCGAGTTGGTCTTGAAACTAGCAATGTCTTAAAGTCATGGACAAGGTTTGAGACAACAGCCCTCAAAACATATGCAGTGACGCTGCGCGAATTCCAACCATGCGGACATTCAATTCGACCTCATTGGGAAACGATTTTATGAGACTCATATCACTGCATGAAATACATGCTTAACTTTAACAACAGGCGGCCTGATAATAATGTATGTTCGGATCGCCCTCCCACGCGTGGCTGCAGATAGTTAACTGTAGTAGTTTCGCAGTCAACACCCTGAGTGAATCGAATCACCCCCAGGAAGTTCACTGTTGTCTGGCCAGGCTCGACTGTGCGGCGAGGTGCATCTGTTTCCGTCCAGCATACCACACAGTTTGTAACGAAAGTTTTCGAAAGGTAAACAATGACATAAAACATTCGTTTTTTGATTGATTGCCAAACGTATGTTTTGATGTTGAATGTCAGATTTTTACGCTTTTTCGCAAGTTATGAGAAGCTTAAACAATACCAAGGGTTCTCGATCATTTTGAAAGCCGGTAAATTTTGTTCTAGCCGGTGCAATACACAGCTGGTAACAAACCAGACAAGTCAACCGGAAACCATAACAAGCTGTCGGACATTCATCCAACACCAGGTGGAATAAAAAACCATACGTAAGTGAAATGCCACGTTCCGAACTTAGAAATATTGTCGTCACATCACAGCTTGTTTTCCGCTGAAAGCAACTTCCTACCCGTGGTCCACAGTGTCCGTTGCGCTCGGGTAGGTGGAGGTGAACTGGGCCCCGGCCAGGCCGTCCATGCCCGCCACATGTTTCGACGCCTTGCTCCCCTTTCCTCGATGCATCGACTTCTGCACATGGATCCTCTCGGGGTCGTACTCCTGCGCAACGGGGGAGGAGGGGGTTCAAACTCCGATTAGAGACAAATGAGGGGGGTAGTCTTGGGGGGGTAAACTTGCATGAACCAAATCGAGGTGGACGCGTAATCGTCCGTTAATTGCGCAGCGACGAGGCGAACGGAAGCCTCGCTTGGAGAAAGTTTTTAAGAAATGCAAGTTGGACAAAAGCATTGTTTGTTCACAGAGAGGTATACAGCGCGTTCGCAAACAGACATTGTTGCTCTGCATTCTCGAGAGCACCAAATACAGGAACCATTTTACCGCCGTAGCTGAAATTCATCACAGACACGTTTTCGAGTCAACGTTAGATTTTCTTTCTTATACGAAAACAAACGACGAACTACAAACTGTTCAAAAAGGACAATTATTAAAATAGCCCTCCCGCTACAACCACGGCTTTCGAAAAAACTTCCGTAACTAACTTGAACAGCAGTTTATCAAAGACACATCCTGTTCGATGCCGCTCATAAATTATTCCACGCAATCCAATCGCGGCGAGAATCGTTATTCCAGATACAAGCGAGAACCTCGCTCGACATTTACACTCCCTGCGCACGAAGCGCGAGCGCTGCGTTGCCAGGCAACGCTTGGATTAATCGAGGCGGCAATCAGATGATCAAATGACGCTGCGCCATTGCAACAAGGCATTGCTACTTTAACATTCGGATATAAATAAAAAAAACGTGCTCTAAATTTTTGACAAACAGTAAAGTACGACTGTCTACCGGCAACCCGTTGCGAAACCGCCTGGCGTCATGGCAGCGGGTTAATCGACCAATCGCAGGTAGCGGCGATCGGCGATGAAAGGCGCACGCGCTTGCCTCAAGTACCTCGAATTGCGGCCAATTCATGGCCATGTCGGGCCCGTGGTTACTCCTCCACCATTTCAGGTCATCGGTGGCGTCCGCCTGGTCTATCGTTTCGCGCAGGTCTTTGTAGATCGACGAGTGTCTGCAGCAGATGAGAGCGAATGGGAACGAGCAGGGGGGTTAGGGGGGTAAAATTGGTGGCTTGTAGTGATCTGACCCCGCAGTGTTTTTGGTTCAGCGCTGCTTGTCGAGGTCAAAGGTCGCGCCAAAATCGCTTCAAAGAACTGCGCCCAACAACAATCATTGCTTTGCACAAAACGCGCATGCAACAGTTAACCGCTTTAAGCGTGTTGGAAAAACACGCTTGGAACACACTACAGTGTAGAGTCTACACCCGTGGTTCTCAACCACTGTTCTGAGAACCGCATGCAACTCTCAAGCACCCTTTGTGCGGCCCTCAGCAGTCTTTCGATAAAACCTCTAAGATTTTGTGTAACAGGCTTCGTTCTGCAATAAAACAAAACGTGTAAATTGACTTGTGGTAAAAGCTTCAGCGCGGCCTTCTAACAAACTTGTAAGTCTGGATTCGTCTCCGTTCAGGGAAAAGGTTGAGAACCACTGATCTACACTTTCGGAAGGTCTCCATCATGTTTCACCGACTTTTCAAGCATAACCCAACGGGAACACGGAGCATACCGGACCAACCAAAGCAACAAACCCATGTAGTAAAAAAATTTTAGACCGAAGCAACTTACCGTGTCTCATAAAATACGATCGCTATAAAACAAGATTACCAAAAAAACATGAATAACACACGCGCAACAAAGGGTTCGCGAATAGGTCTAAAATCGCTGCATGTGTCGCAACAATCGCTGCAGATTACTGTGTTGCGCGACTAAACAGCGGAACTTCAATAACCGCGGTTCATTACAGCCAGTGGTCAACATGTTCACGATGGATGAGCAACAGCGCGCAACTATCTTCTTACTCGGGGTTGCTGGACAGGTCCAGGTGTCTGTGGACAGAGTAGAACATTTCTTTGAAGAAGTCGAGTCGCTTCTGTTCGAAGTCCTGACATTTCTCGAACGCCTTCTCCATGTCCTCCATGTACCTCGGCGTGTCGTCGTCCAGGTCCTTTACTGCTTGCTGGTACTTCTCGCGGTACTGCGAAGAGTTTACGACTTGATTTTATTTGACGGTAATTGGTATTGCAGCAAGGAAAAGCAAATTAGTGCAAGGACGCCAGGACATCGAAGGAGCGGGAAGGTTATTGAGTTGATACCCCTCAGAGGTTGGATAAGCTTTGTTACTGTCCAGTTTCAACTCGTGATGTTGCATATGTGTGGGAAAGATGAGCCAGATGATAAACACAGTTGCGCAGGGAGTGCTGGGTCGCAACCGGTCTCTCTCGATGGGACAGGTGCTCAGATCCGCAAAGTTCTGGGAAAAGCAGGGAAAATATAAGCCCATGCAGCTGAAATGAAACTTTTCCGGGGTTATCATTATCAAGAATGTCACTGACTCAGTTTTCTTCAACTGCTGTATCGAAAGGTGGAGTTAAATACGGATTGTGAAGCTTTGTATCAGGTGCATCGTTGCCGCAACGTGAACATGTGGGACAATATGAGCAAATAAGAACATCAGGCTAATGCGAGCCGAACAAACCAATTAAGATTTCATGGCATATTTTTCACAGCAAAAACTGAGGAGTGCATTGCATGAGGATACAATAGAAAGTTTCTCAAGACAAAAGCTTAAGTGGAGCAATCTGACTTACCTACACCTTCAAGCAAGAAGACCTTTCTCAAAATCTTAAAACGAAATAGAAGACCCGTACGAAATGACTAATGTCTCGTTCTCACTTAATCGCATTGCAGGACATACGCACATATTACTGCGTTTGTTGCGTGGCGCTTTGAGCTTTCAATCCACGCCTGTACTGCTGGTTCATTTTGAATGTTCGTAACGATGACAACTGCACCGCTTGTAACCCCCCCCGAGATGCACTGAAAGGACGCAACCATTTCCAGCAGCAGCAAAACATTGTTGCGCAGAATAAGTCTGCCACAAGTGCTTATTAGCAGCAGAGCAAAAGAGGAATAATAAGAAAGAACATTTGTGCAACGTGTATGCCGGGGGGGGGAGCGGAAACGCACACCAAGTCGTCGCAAGTGAGGACGTAAGCCAATGCTTGCGAGCAAGGTACGAGGCGGTCGGCTCTGTAATGAGAATGTCAAGATTTTCTCTCAGACTGACCAACAACGAGGCATGGCCCGCATAACGAAGATATTTTTCATGCGTTTCCCTCTTGGCGTGCAATGCGTTTATGCGCAACAACCAACATGACATGACTGGTTACAACTGCCCCAGGGCCAGACGAACTTTTACAAGCTTACGTTGCCTGCAGTGGAGCAGTGAAGGTCAAGCTTTAGCACGGGCAAACTTTATAATAAGGTTTAATTTGCGAGTGGTATTTAAAGTTAAAAGTAAGCTTTCTACTACAAGTGGGATCTGAAAACGCCAAATTAATAAAACCAATAGAAACACTGTTGAACGAACCGCAAAGTTGCCTAAGTATGAAACACCATCAATCAGCGGGTGCGTCTAAGTTTCAATGAGAAGTACGACGTGTCTTTATTGAGTACTAACATTTCTTCCCGTTACAATGTGCAGAAATCTCACATCACGTTACATTTTAAACAGACTCTGCATCAGGAAACAACCCGGAACTTCTCACCGAAGTTATTCAAACAATATCAAAACCTAAATCGCACGAAGGGTAAGTTTCAGCCGCGCAGGAAAAGCAATTAGCCTTAAGATCGAAAAAATGTGACCTGAACTAGATATTCTTAGCGCGCCTCAGCTAAACGCACAAGTAAGTCTTTGTTTCAAATGGTAGCAGTAGCGGACTGGAAGCAAATATTTAGTTTGGCATTGCTGGAGACAGCATGACGTATGGCACAAAGCGGATTTCGAACAATGCCAGAATCTTTCGAACAAGTTGACGCCCTGAGTACGTGCAGGCTAGGGTGGTGAACGCACCAGCACGTTCCGATTACTTCTTAAAGATCAACTTGGTGGCTTGTTGCTCAAGCGCTGTATTGTGGTTGCACACGAGAACGCCCTGAGAACAGTTATCAGATGAAACAATGCATTACAAAGTCAGAGCAAGTTCCAGCGGTGACAAAGGTTTGTCAATTGTCTGCATCGTTACGGACAAAACCTTAAAAGTAACTCTGACAAGTAGCCGCAATATACATATCGTGCTGTCACCAGAAAACGCTCAACTTATTCAACTGTGCGAACAATGGAAGTTTTTTCCATCGATCCTCAACAGCAGGTCGATCGTTCACGCCGCCAACTTTAACATCAAGCCAGCCCCGTCCCCCCAGAAAGTGGGGAGATCAGCAAGAAATAACGCTGTGACGTCATGCGCTACACTGATCTTTGTATGAGCAACAGAAGGCTCTCGGCATTCACCGGGCGTGGTTTGTTTTGCGGTCATACACCGAAACGTTTTTGAAATGACCGAAAAAAATTAAGTCATTTCGATCAGAATGTTTGAAAACATGGGCTAAAATACACTTTCATGGCAAGTTTTAATAAAACTGTGAGACAAATGACCGAAATGTTTCAGCGAAAAAAAAAGCAGAACCGGGGTTTGATCCCAAGTGAACTTAATCGCATGATCGGTGAAAATCGACACCAGAGGAGCGTTTTCGCAACTGAGCGACAACTTCCAAGTGCAAAGTCCAGTTTGCATTTCTGAGTGAGGCGCAATGGTCCCTCCAATGTCATGTGCAACTGCGCAGTACCACCAGTCCATTTGCGCAGTAAAATGTCATTCTCGCGCTCTTGCAATATTCAAACTTTAGAACACAAAAAATCGTTAATCAATCAGCTACTCATCAAGATTCAGCAATAAGCCTGGACAAAGTGTATGAACATTGGAAAGTCACGAAAACAAGGCGTTGTTTCAGCCTCAAAGTATTCCTGTTCACTAAAACAAACATTTGCTCAGTGTCAAATTTTTGAAGGGCGACACTGGTGAGCAGCACAGTACACATCACTACGGTTTACTCATACATGATTTCTAGTATTTGAGTTTGCTTTTTAGCGTGCATGAAACAAACGAAGAACACAAGAAAACCAGCTCTCTTTGCTTTCCTTTCTCCCCATCACGCACGTTGCATCAAAAGCCAAAAATCGCTTCGAAACAGGTTGGCATATATTCCACTCGCTGCCCTTCACAGTTTCGAAACGTTGGCTCGCTTTTGGATATTCACCGTAATAATACCACTTGGGTTTCGTAAAGTACAGAAAGAAACTGCCGCCTGTTGTACCACAGTTGCAGGAAAAACAAGGTAATAAACTGGTGGGCAATTAATCGCAAGTAAGTGATCGCGGAAAGTATGCAAGAAGAGAAACAAGCAGCGATGCACCCGGGTGGTGATTGCAGCTCGGTGTTAGGCAACCGCAGCTGGGGCTCGGTGAAGTGAACTGCAAATCAATAACCACCGGGTGGCTGGCACCACGAACAATGACCTTCGCCGCCGCCGCTGCTGCCACGCTAGCTCGAGCGTCAACTGTAACCTCACAAAGGTAGCAGATTAATACATTCTCATGAATAGTTAAGTTTGGAGTTTTCAAGTTCTTAAAAAAAACACTTCAAGTTCTTAAAAACGTTGTTCGAGAAAATTGCCTTGAAGACTAAATTCTTGAACTTTTCCACAAACCCCACCTTGTTTCTTTCCGCGCCTTTCTTTTCCACCATTTCTTGAAGCTTCTTCAACTTCTCGGGCGGCAGCGACGCATCGCTTTTCGCTGTGTTTTCCTGCGATTTGGTGGATATTTCAATCGGTTTTCTTATTTAGAAATTAAACTAAGACGCTTAGTGCTGATACCAACAGGTCCATTGGGAACCTTCAATACAAACATTTACAACCATCAATGCAAACATTCACAGCCATCAATACAAACATTCACAGCCATCAATACAAACATTTACAACCATCAATACAAATATCTACAACCATCAATACAAATATCTACAACCATCAATACAAATATCTACAACCATCAACAACCATCTATACAAAAATTTTCCAAAAGGTAACTCAGGATAATGGGGCACTGCGACAGAACAGCAGTTTGAGGGCGGAAATCGTACCAAGTCGAACTGTGCAACTTTTTACCACCAGAAGTGAGAACTATATAGCATTTCGCAGATCCTACAAAGTCACCAAAAACAAACGCGCAGGATCTAAATATCGAAAATAGATCACACCGAATCACAGGCAACAGCCTTTCACCTGGATTTGAGCTGTCCGCTCTTCTTTGCAAACATTGTAATATGCTTTTTTTGAATCCACCACTTTTTTGAGATATTTCGCCCAGTGTTTCTGCGCCCTCATGAACTCGTCGTTACACACTTTCGTCTCTTTGAACCCACCCAGGGTTTGGCTGTGATAATTGTCTTTTTTCCACGCTTTCACCTAAAATATTTCATAACAATACCTAAATCAAACCCATCAAAAACCTAGAAAGCAAAAAGTTCTTCCCAGCAACAAGGAATCTAGACACGAAACAAAATAAAAAAGTTTTTGTTCTCAGCGACACAAGCAGTTGGTTCTTATCCGACAGCCTGTGATGTGTTTCAAGGGCGAGAGGCGGGAAGTTTCGTTCCACTATAATTGACAAGATATTCGAATTTTTTGCAAATCATCTCACGCAGGATTTTCCTTCATGAGATGAATCATTTGAATCATTTCATGAATCATCTCATGAAGGTTATGATCGTCTCATTCTCATCAAGGTTTTGTCTTAACCATTTTGATTTAGTTGTTAGTTTCACTCAGTGGTTGTTTCACCCAGTAGCGATCCTACTCAGTAATTTATTAAATACTTTTCACTCTGCCGTGCAGTACCCTATTTCAAACACATTGTAACTACTACTACCTCAATCTCTAGGCCGCCTACACACACCGGGTACGTTGGCCATTGTGTGGGCCGCTCAGGTCAAGAACAGAAACAATTGTTTTGCGATTTAAAAGCAAACAACCGTTCAAGAAAAAATAAACAACACAAACGCGCGGGATCAAAGCGGACTGGCCGCGTGCACTGAAGCAGATCCGTCATGGGTCACTGATTTAACTATTTTTTCAACTTCAAAGTGAAAATCCAGCACAAGTGAGATGTGCGAAAAAACTGAAAGTCCTTAAAGCTTATAAAGCGAAGCAAGCTGTAGCATCAGTCCAGTGGTTCTCAACCTTTTTTATCCCATGCACCCCTTCAACCGTTATTCACAGATGAAATCCCCCCTTATAAATTTTGTTTGTAAAGAACATTTTTACATCAGCACACTGAGAAGAGAAACTAAGCTCTTCACAATTGATAAGCTAAACTATATTACATTTTAAACAAAATCCTAAATACAAAATTCCCCCCTTGTGGGGAATTCCCCCCGGCTGAGAACCTCTGCATTAGACAGAGAAAGTCAAGTCTGCAAGCAACACACGAGTCGACTCCACTGCGGCTTGCCAGAAACTTTATTTCTGCTTGTTTGTGTTTTTATAATGACCCAAACCTTGACTTCCCGTCACCGACTGGTGCGGGTTCGTCGAGCGGCGTTTGCAAAAGAATAAATTAAATTAACTCGGAAATCACTTCAATTCAATTGAAACTTAATCCTATTACTGACTAAACGCGCAGATTATGACATCATAGTTAATACTGTTGCAACCTCTCCGGTGGTGTTGCGTTGTGTGATTCACCACGAACGGGATGTGCGCGAAGAATAACACCATTATATATGTAGCGCGAGCAAGCAATAGTAAGAGAGATTGCGACGCATGATCTCTATTGTTGCTTGCTGCCACGGTGCGAAGCTTTGCCGCTCTGGATTTCCGATCGCAACAATACTAATTAAAAAGATTGAGAATACACGACCAATAAACAAAGACGGTTACACTTGTTCCACGGACCAAGAACCTTGCACAGAGCATTAAAAGAGCATCGAGCATAACCTTAAGATATTTGAATAAAACAAATTCAACTGAGAATTTACCTTCTCATAAGGATCTTGCATTAGGTTATCCCTGATTTTCAAATGCAGCTGAGCGCATCTGTCTGCCTCGTCCAACATCTTAGTCCACGTTGATTCTGAGGTGTGATAGGATGAGTTTTTTTCAACTATCTGAAAAACAGAAATTCCTATTGTACTTTCGCTCAAACAACGATGCTGCTCTTGTCCGTGGCAAAAAAAACGAGAAAAAGCCATTGCTAGAAGAAAATTGTTATTGGAGACGCACGAAAAAGGCTCAGCCAAAGGGGATTGAGACGCCCTCCCACAGCAACTTTTCCAATAAGAAATACTGATGTTTAATTTATCCGTTGAGTTTGCAGAAGCGACACTTCCAAATGCGACGGCTTGAGGAGTTAAAAAGTTTAGCAGGCTGCAATCGATGAAGGGCATTTTGATGTCGTGAGTTAGCCGTTGCTACGTTCGTTTAAAAGAAAATTGTCCACTCGCTAGCCGAGCACTTTTAAACACCGGTTAATAAACCAAATAGCTTCAATGTTGGTCGTATGAAAATTTCTAAAACGCCTCGCGGGTCGCGTGTTTGAGCCCCTGGGGTAGAAAAATTAGCGCAAAAAATTTGGAAATAAACGAAAGAAAATTAAAATTCTCATCAAGCACGTCAGTACACCAAGCTTTGCGCAGGGAAGTTCGATGCATGTTTCAGAATTTGAAAAAAAAATGAAGGAAACGTGTACGTGGGTAATATCCTTTCTAAAAGCAAAAAAAAGTATAGACCAAAACAAAGTACGACTGAGACACGTAATCAAAAAGTTGTCGAGGTCGTCAGGATCTGCTTCGACATGCGCTCGCGAAGATTGCGGTCGCTTTCGCACTGATGGACTCGATACAACGACGAAGTTTTTAGAAAATGCATTAAGACTGCGTTTAGACGCAGCTGCTGATGAAGCTACACTTGAATCGATTAAGAATGCTCCGCGTAGTGCTTCGTAATCAGCTGGCATGTACGCAAAACAAGATAATCAGCTTGCTTGCCAGGCAAACTCAAAATAAAATTGGAAAATTGTGGAAAATATGAAGGACTTCGTATCTACGTGCTCTCAGCTTGGTTTTGTCAAAAACAACGAGATTCATGAAGAACTTCTATGTTTTGCGCCACTTACTTCCACCACTGGGGCAGCAATAGCGGATTGCATATTAAACAAATTTGTTGTAATTCGGATTTGACTTAAACTTTGGAGCCAGCACCATTAGCGTGGCCTACAGAGATGTGCCGACAAAAGTGCACATGCTGCATCCCTTGGCAATATACGCACTGCTGCAGGCATGTGCTTAATGTAGTAGTCTCAGGTGCATTGTCGCAAGCATTGGTGGTTTTACTTCGCGATATGTGCAGCTACTCTGCGAAACGTCGTCCACACGGAAACACCGGCAACTGGTTGAAAAAGTGAGCTCATACTTCTGCGCGAAACTCGATGCCGGGGGGAAGACAATTATATTATCACGTTTTGCTTCTGCCACCACCACACCAAAAATATCCTGTCTGCGCTGCTGGGCACGAATACACAGAAAATATTTCTGGGAAAGTGCAAAAAGTGCTGTAATGGCAAACAGAAAACTTTAAATACTGCTCATCACATATAGCAGTTTAGATGTAGTGGTCTTTAGTCATGTTCAGAGGTAACGTCTCGCTACGGTGTGAGCCCGCGCAAAATCGAAGTCGATTCTCTAAAAAAGCTACAAACACCAAACCTGTGCAGTCGCTCACTTGTCGCTTTGTGATTTTTGTCCCGGTTTGCTTTTTTCTCCTGTCCGGTAATTGAAAAATTTTTTCATAGGCGTGTCAACTCTTCAACAAGTGCTGTGTTTGTTGCGCAGTTCATTTATGGAAAGATGCGTTCAATTTGCAGGAGTGCGTCAAAATACACAGCCTTGGTAAGGTGCACTTGCTCTTATAACTTCATCTTCGCAACGACTAAAACATCATTTCTGTGACGAAGACCTTCTAAGATACGTGCTGGCTTTGCAAGAGAAAACACAGCCTGACCGGGAGCGCCGCCGAATGAATGTGATCAGCGTTCACTCTAATAAAATTTTACACTGAGCAAATGTTTGTTTTGGTGCGCATGCAATTGCGCAACTATGTAGATACAACCAGTGAAGTGTTTTAAGCGGTAAAAGGGCTATGTAATATACATACGACATTAAATTTGGAATGTTGCAAGTGCGCGAGAATGAGATTCCACTGCGCAAATGGTCTGATGGTTGTTGCGCGCCTTAGAAGGAACGCTGAATGTGATAAACTCCAAATGAGAATCGACTAAGCACGATCTTACACGTAGAAATCACTGTCCACAACGGAAGCTGTCAAAAATTGTGATCGTACGCCTCATGCGTTTTATGCAACATACTATTCGTCGAAGGTTTCACGCGACGCAGTTAAATGTCGTGCCTTCGACAAATGCAACCATTTCGCAAAAACTTAAGTTGTTTTCTATTTATTTTTCAGCCACGGAAGAGAGTTGTAGGAACAGCGACCAAGCCATCCTTGCAAGGGCACATTTCCAAAATTAAGACCGATATCTCGGGACTTGCTACAAATTCTTGGAACAAACGATTTTTAAAATTTCACAAATTTAGACTTCGTAGCTTGATATACAGGGCAACTGAGCAACTGCAAGGCATCTGTTTCAAAAACTTCAGACATAAGCAATTTTTAAACCTAGTTGGTATGAACCTGTTGTAGTGGCGAAATATGAAAATGCAGGCAGTCTAGCATTCTAGAGTGTGCCTGACACAAGAACACAATGACTCATCATCAATGCTTACAAGCATTGGTTCCTTTAATCAAGAATAAAAAAATATCAAGCGGCTTTTGAACGGAAAGCGTCACACAACCGAGATGTAATCGAAAGAAGTCATGGCTAGGCACCTTGCGGTATTTGCTGCTCCAGCTTCGGAGCAGTTTATTGTATTGTTCCTCGATGGCTGCTCTTTCCTTCATAAACGCCATCAAGTCATCGCACAACTTCACGCCGTTGTCTATTCTCGTCACTGTGCGCTTGTACTGACCAACCTGCACGTCAACGAAAAACAACGTTGTTCAGTCGTTGCTGCACGTGGTGCTGGCAAGTGGTCATTCGCAAAATTAAGATGTACACGAAATGCAAACAATGCCTTATCAGACCGACACTATTTCCTAATATTTTTGGTTTTGAGTAAATCGCATGAATATAGAAACACTGCACCACAACCAATGCTACACTACCAAAATATTCACCATAATAGGCCTACAATCTTTTTATTGTTTTACTGTTATCCTGGACTGAAGTCAGCAGAGCCATTATTATCTGTGACCGAGGGTAAACATAAGAGCCGGGTAACTGCTGCCAAGCATTCATTAAAGAAGATATGTTTAGAATTTAATATTTAACACCAAACATTACACATGCACAAAAGCCAGATATCAACAGTTGCTTTCATCTTAGTGGGGAATGTAAAAATCTACTTACTGAAACCACAGCAACCGTATTAAGCAGAAACTGCTTTCAAAGACAGGGTGCACTGCTCTTATTGTACCCCATTACAAATAACATCAGAATTTGTGACAAACGATCAAGATATTTTGTCACATTCCAAATGATATTGTTCATTAAGTCACCTAAAAATTGCAAGGTTAAACATGTAATAGACAATTCATAGAAAGCAATATGAGCATGCAGAGATAGTTTGTGCTGCGTTTGGGTCTTAAAACAAATCCATGAAACTAACAACAAAGTGCAATAAATGCTTCTCCATATCTAACGTAATTAATGTTCTTTCTCATGTTAGTTGGACAGACATTCTCTTGCTGACCAACCTTTCTTGTCATTCTACACAAACTATCTGTGTTGTATACTTTGAAAACATTAGTGCTTTTCACCTGATCCAACATGTGAAATGAATTTTTTTCAGCGTGCATGCGAAATGTTTGTAATAAACAAAACATGTTCAACTTCAAAGCTGTAGCGTCTAAGCTTCCAGCAGCCTTCATTTCCTTGATGCATGACATATAAAATTAGAATATAAATGGGCAAAGGTAGGAAATCAAGAAAGGATGCAATACAATATTGCAATTTAACCACATGATGCTTGGTCTTGCCATGCATGTTCCCCAATGAGTTGATATGTCATTTTTGTTAGCTGTGAATATGTACATTGATCATATTTGTACATATACAACAAGATTCCACATTTGGTAATGATATTTGTGCACAGGGTTTTTAAGGGTTAACCTGGTGACTGCTAAGACATTTGGAAGACAACTAATATATTTAAATGCCAAAATGGTAATAAAGAAAGGTTTAATATACTTTAGGGGCGGTCACAAAGTGAGGTTCTGCTGTACTTTGAGGGATCATTGGAAAAATTTAAGAGATTGTTTCGGTCTCTCAAAACACCTCAAAAAAGCAATGATTTTGCATCCACAAGTGACTGTTAATGCTTCTGTGGAGCAGCTGCAATAAGCATGAGCATACGAATTTTAGAGCAGCTATAGCAACAAACCTCCCAGAAACTTCCACTGGTGTTTTCCACAGGAGCATCGTCTGGATTGATTGTCATAGACATTATTACATCAGATCAATCGAACACCTTGCTAAGTAAATCTATTTTACAGAAACTCACGTACAGATGCTATAATCACATGAAATACAGATCTACCCTAAATCTGCAACAAATTTCAATGTCAATAAGGTAACTCCTGCATTTTAACACTTTCTCTACCAGCCTACATCGTTATGCACTTGGTACAGATATGACGCTACAGATCAATACAGATCTGAAATCTATTACATACCAGCTGTAATCTCTTTCATTTGACATTTTGTATATTTTTACGTAAGAACTGTGAAGGGAAATGGCAGATTTAACAATTTCATCCCTTGTTTGGGCTTCAATTACAAGGTGTTTTATGAAACCCACATAAACATGGCAAAGTCACAAAAACTGTCTTGTATCCAGCCCGTTTTTGGGAAAAACACGCAGTAGCAAAAATGTCAAACTTTTGCACTACAATATACATGATACTATCACTGATTTATATCTATTCATTCCATCCCACACTTTAATTCACGATGACTGCACCACACTTTGGTATAATCAGCTTCACAGGACGGCATAAGCTGCAATGCCAGAAGACTGTTAGTTTTTGTAATAGTGATAAACATTCCTTTATGAGCAGCAAACTAAAGGACCACTAACTAGAACTTGATAACTGCAAAGTTTTCACACACTTTTTCACTCTACTTCAATTTTGCTGACCTACACTAGTGTGAATCGCACTAGAGTTGCAATCGAAGGGCCCAAGTTGCAAGTGCAGAAAGCTTCACACTGTGGCAGCAAGCAACAATGGAGATCACATGCCATGACAGAACTTACTGCTTGTTCGTGCTACATGCCTATATGTTCCATTTTTAGCACACATCCCATTCATAGTGCATTATGCCTACAACGCCGTACCAACCACCAAGTCTTCAACAGCAGACATGTTATACCTGAACAAATAACGGGACTGGCAATGTGATGCTTCTGTTTTGTACTGGGTGTATTGTTTGTTGCAGCATTTTTTTCTAACCTTTTGCAGGAGTTTTACAGTAAGTGATTCCTCTACTACACTTCCAAAAACTTTGTTTGTTGATGATGCACTGAACTATTACCAATGTGGCTCATCCCATCATTTGACAACAATGAAGTCATTGTGCAAGTAATTAAGCATGAATACACACACCAAAGCCTAGGTAAGGTTGTTTTGCCCATTAGGTCCAACCTGAGCCAAAATTTTGGCGCGAGGATTTTCCCCAACAGTTTAACCATAACTTGCCAGCCAATAGAGCTAGAGAGCTGTGGAAAGCCTCAAAAAATCCAAACAAATTGGAGGTTTTGGATTTGAGGTTGTTTCAGAGGGCACATATTGAGTGGGAGAATAGGTTTAGGCTTGTTTGTCCAGGGTTACCTCAATCCCTGGGGGTAATTCTTTGTTTTTTTTATCGAAACTAAGCTAAAAATCCACATGTATTGGGGCTTTGATTGGCATTCTAACGTTTGTGGTAAGGAAATTATGACCCTGAAACAACAAGGAAAATTAATTCCCTGGGGATTTAATTAAATAAAGATTTTTTGTCATAACTTGCTACTAAAAACATTAGAAAACCAATCAAGGGCTCGAAAGATACAAATTTTAGCCTAGTTTCATTAAAAAAACAAATGAAGAATTAACCCTAGGGGGTTCGAGCCCAAGTTCAGGTAACCTTGGCCAAACAAGCCTAAACCTATACCCCCACTTATTATCACACACCCCAAATCCAAAACTTGCCAATTATTTTTTAAATTGAAAGTACAAGTCTAACTGGATCTTATCAGGCTTTCAGCAGCTCTCTAGCTCAACCGGCTGGCAAGTTATGGTTGAAAGTGTTGGGAAAAAATCCAAAAAATCTGTGCCAAAATTTTGGCATGCTGAGAATCCAAAGGATTAGGGTGATGGAAAAGTCATCTACACCTCAGCCACATGTGCTTGGCTCTACATAATGCGTTCCAATGGTAATGCAGATCAAGAGAACTGGACTTCACATCATAGGATTATGCCTCACATGTCGTGATGGACATGAGATACTTTTTTCCTCTATCTTTTCTTTACACCGTCTACCACGTTAGAAGACTACATTACCAATTTACAAGGTCTTGCCGAAATGCAGGTCAGTCTAGAACCAATCAGCCGAAATGCAGGTCAGTCTAGAACCACATTTTTAGCCCATTCCAAAAACAACGAAATTCTAAAACAAGTAATGTACACTGACGGGAACTTTTGAAAGCAAAAACACACATTTACATACCTCTGACATAGATCTACATCCAGAACTGTCCAAAAATTAGCCGCTGGAACACTTTTGCTATGTGTGGCATCTCATGAGCCAAATAAGTCAAAACTATACTGCACATAGGTTAACATTTCGAGAGCCGGCTTATGATATATTCGTACCTAGATTTTGGCCTATAACCAGCAGTTTTTGGTTGCCTTACCAACGCCATAGCTCCTCCACCGATTGCGCTAGAGTGCTGTTCAAAGGCTCAAACGATTCGGCTAGTCTTCTAGTCTGCACTCGAAAAAAAAATTTTTGGTTGGGGTTGTAGATTTTTTGTGAGTGATGTCATAAGTGAAGTAGTTTTGGGGCCATTTTTGCTCATGTTGCCTGGCCTACGGCCCAACCGCTAGGCCAAAGTATTTTGCTGAAGTTTTTATTGGAAACTAGGCTCAAGTCTGAGTCTTTTGAGCCTTTGATCGACTTCCTAGCATTTCTGGGTCAAAAGTTATGATCTAAAATAAACAATTTGACTATTATCTAATCAGTCAAATATTTTACTACTTTAGATCATAACTTTTGAACCCGAAACCCCAGCAGGTCATCCAAAGTATCAAAAGACTCTGATTGTAGCCTAGTTTCCAGTAAAAACTTCAGCGAATTACTACCATCTAACAGTTGGAGCCCAGGGGAAGGTAAAGTTGGCCAAGGTGGCCTAAAGGTCCTCCACTTATGATGTCACTCACAAAAAATCCGCACTTGGCTGGACGCCAAGTGTTAAGGTAAAAACCTTCTAAGAACATTCTAATTGAGTAACGATTTATGAGAGAATAAGTATCTAAGCTTCACTGTTGCATAATTGTCATATGAATGCAAGAACAACACTGCGTTAATGCCATTGTAAACATTGGTTCCACTTAAAACTAGTCAATCAAAAACAGACAAGAACCAGACCAAAAAACCTTGTTCTAGACAAATGCTCAAGAGAAAGATAAAAATGCCTTATAATTTCATGGATAATAGCAGGGTTGCGGAGTCAGAATTGCAAAGAATTAGAGTCGGATTCCTAGGAATACTAGGAGTCTGAGTTGAATTTTTTATCTGGATCTGGAAGTCTAATTGACTCATTTGTTACATCCCACTTTTAAGTTACGAGTCCTAGTTCGTTCCTGTTGAAACAATATAATTTCTTTTGAAACTTATACTGAAACAGAAACTTCATACTGTGCACCACAATTTCCATTGATTGCTAGTTGCTGCAGAATTAGCTCCTTAACGTCTTTGTCATTGTTGAAAACCAAACTTCATGTTATGTTGAGGAGTTGGAATCAGGAGTCGGAAGTTTTGGAAAGGTCAGAGTCAGAAAATTCTGGAAGCTAGAAGTCAGAGTAGGAGTCAGACATTTTACCTTTGACTCTGCAACCCTGGATAATAGTAACAACATCACTAGAACATACGAAATTACTGAATAAATCAAAACAAAGCTGAGGCCAAGACATCCTCATGCACAGAAACTAAAACATATATTCAGCCATGAAATAAAGTCTTGTCACAAAGGTTCAAAACGTCATCTATGAGAACATCACACAAGATGAAATTACATCCAGCATAAAAAGTTCATTCTACTCCCATGGGACAACAGTGATACACATGCACATTTGAAAAGGAATTTTACAATCAAAATATTTTGGGAATAAGAACTAGACAATAAAAGAGCTTCCTTGGAAAAACACCTTTTGAGGGACTTAGTTTGTTACACCCATTTATACTTACTGTATACGCCTGCAGACTTCGTCAACCAAAAAGAAGATAATAACACTTGGCCTATAGATGTTAGGTCAGTGATTCTGAACCAGGGGGAGATGATAGATTTCAAGGAGGGAGCAAGCCCTTATGCTCTCTGCAACATGGAAAGTGTGATCAACAAATTGACCAATTAATACAGTTACAAGCCTCGTTTATTGTCAGTGTTTTTTTTCAGTCATTGACCAAAATGTTTTTTAAATAACAGAAAAAAAATTAAGTCATTTCAGTCAGAATGGCTGAAAATATAGGCTAATGAACACTGTTATAGTGAGTTTTAGTACTAACTGCAAGGCATATAACCAAAATGCCTCTGTGAAGAAAAAACAGGCCAGGGGGCTTGAAAAAAAGGACAATTACAAAAGGGGTATGGAAGAGCAAATATTAAGAACCACTGTGTTAGAGAATGCCTTCAGTGAACTATTGGAAAAGTTCTATAATTCTGACAGCAAGACCACTACAACCATGTGCTGGCCATTCTTGAAGTATACATAGAGGCAGATTTGCATTTTCCAATAAACAGCTTCCAAGACAAAATCAAAAAAGGTCTCATGCAGGTGGACTTCATAAATTAGAGAAACCAAGAGCTTCCAATCCCACTAAAAACATTTTCCAAAACATATATATGAAAATCACAGAGCAACCAAAATGAACCGCACTTTGTAGCTAGGATAAATAATAAGGGCAATAGCTGAGTGAGGGTATCAATAAACTTTTGACGTGTGCAAAATGTCATCCTGTAGTAGCATATTTAGCAATCACCTATAGAAGATATTCAAGATCAACCTACAGTATTTTCAGAGAAGTTTCATAAACAAATGAGCTGTTCACACCATTGAAACATAGACATCTGATAAGTAATGAAGAAGGACAACCGCAAGATCTGCACCAAGGCATGGCAGCTCAAGTAATAAGTATACTAAATCCTCAAGGAACAACAAAAACAAAAGTTGAGACCTCTACCCTTATAACACAATTAAGCAAACAAATCCCATCAACAAACAAATACACAGCTTCAAAGCCATGGAGTGCTAACATGCCAAAACTTTTGAAAGCAATAAGAAATGCCTTGAGAAACAACACCCTGCAAAATATCATTCCTAGCAGAGAAACTAGATATTCAGACACACAAGCATGTGGAAAAAAGGTATTCCTTGGCTATCGGCTACATCAATTGAAACAATTATGTAGGCCTTAACCCTTTAACGACCGCGACTGGCCGGCCCTCTTTTGGCCATAAATCGCCAGCCGCTAGAGCTAGAGAGCTGTTCAAACCCTCTACGGATTCAGCAAGTCTTCTAGTTTACATCTAAAAAAACGTTTTTCGTTTTCGGTGGGGGTTTTCTGGAGGTGACGTCACGATGAGGGCATGTTTTGGAAATTTTGGTCACCTTTGGCCGGCCCTGGGCCCCAACCCATTGACCCATTCTTTTGGCTCAAAGTTTTGTTGAAAACTAGGTCAAAATCCACTTCTATAGAGCCCTTGATTGACTTGCTAGCATATCCGTAGCCAAAATTATGGGTCAAAAACCTAGTTTTTGGCCTAATTCAAAACTTTTCAGAAAAGGCACAATTTGCCCTTTCAGGGCAAACTTTGACCAGCCATAACTTGACAGCAGATTGAGCTAGAGAGCTGTTCACACCCTGTAATGACTAGTGGCGTCATGTAGTTTAGATTAAAAAAAATTTTTTTCAAATTTTGTTTGGGGGTTTTGAGCCAATGGGATCATGACAGGGGCATGTTTTTTCGTTAAATATATGATGTCATCATCCGATCCCACGCGCCAATATTTTGGCTCGCAGTATTTCAGGATTCTAGGCGAGAATAAGCGTTTGTAGAGCCCTTGATTGAGTTTCTAGCGTTTCTGGTTCAAAACTTAGGATAAAAAACAGCTAATTGGTAAGGGGCTTTTCTCAATACTTTTGGGGGATTTCCCTGATTTATTTTAATGTTTTTTTGGCCCTAATCTTGGAACCAGGAATGCTAAAAACCCATTCGGACCCTTCAAAGTCTCGAAATGTAACCAAAAAACAGCTAAACTCAAAAAAAATTAATGTCATTTAAATGGCTCCTGCGGGTCTCAAACACTTTTAGAGCAGCCTGGTTTCAGCGATTTTCGCAAAAAACAGCAATTTTTGGTTGCCTTACCAACACCCTAGCTCCTCCACCAATTGCGCTAGAGAGCTGTTCAGCGGCTCAAACGGATCGGCCAGTCTAGTAGATTGCAGTCGAAAAAAATTTTTTGCTTGGGGGGTGCGGATTTTTTGTGAGTGATGTCATATGTGGAGGACTTTTTGGCCACCTTGGCCCACTTTGCCTGGCCCTGGGCGCTAATCGTTAGGTGGTAGTATTTCGCTGAAGTTTTTACTGGAAACTAGGCTACAATCCGAGTCTTTTGATACTTTGGATGACCTGCTGGGGTTTCGGGTTCAAAAGTTGTGATGTAAGTTAGTAAAAAT
>Ga0210059_1004306_pt1 | contig 22936 bp, 18 predicted proteins | sample Ectturendosymbi2_FD_188042 | JGI IMG/M metagenome (GOLD analysis project Ga0210059, IMG submission 188042) | Ecteinascidia turbinata endosymbiont from Florida, USA - Sample 2 (SPAdes) (version 2) | ecosystem: Host-associated > Tunicates > Ascidians > Unclassified | place: Key West, Florida...
ACGTTGACAGAGCACCAGCTGATATCCAACTCGAACTGATTGATCTCCAACAACAGAGTGATTTAAAAGCAAAGTATTTGGAAATGAATCTTGGCGATTTTTACCGAAAACATCTCACCCAAGATGATTTTCCACATTTGAAAAAATTCATAGCTTCAAAAATGGCACTTTTTGGCTCGACGTATTTGTGCGAACAATTTTTTTCCAAAATGGGCGTCATGAAATCCCCTATCGATCGGTTCTGACAGACGAACACTTGGAAAATGGACTTCGAATTGCTAGCACTTCCATTGAAGCAAATTTGGAAAAAGTCGTCGGGAAAAAGAGCCAGCTGGAAATTTCTCACTGAATTCGTTTAAAGTGGGTGTGACAATAAATTTAAATTGCAGTTTTCTTTAGAAATTCCTGCGTCTTAATTTATATTCTGCAAGGAGATAACCCCTAATAAAGTCACAAGACCAATAACGAAAGAAACTGTTATTGATTTTGTGCTTGTAACTACTAATTGTGCTTGTAGCTACGTGTATGTTAATTAAAGGTGTGGCCTGTGGTTTCAACCAGTTGTTGGGATCTGGCCCTCCTGAACAAAAGGTTGCACACCCCTGGTTTACAGGACCACAACAGCAATAAGATGACGCACCGAAAATAAGGGAAAGCATGGCATTGATGGGGCAACGAAAATAATTACAGCGTGTAACCGCAGGGTGAGATTCAGGAAATTGAGAAGACGTTTGAAAGCCTCTTAACAGCAGCTGCATTATGAACAGTACTGGCAACTAAAAAGGGTGTACTGAGAACAAGCAAAAGCTTAATATAAGGGAATTTCGGAACGCTAAACAGTTATGAAAATAAGGAAAGAGCTTCCTTGCCAATGTTGCGTTAGCCTCTGTGCCTGTAATGTTACAACTGAGTAGGAAAATGAGTATAGTAGTGTATTTTGTGTTAGAATAATTTTAAGAATGATTACCTTATGAGAAACCTCGTATTATAAAAGAGTAGCATGATAATTGAAAGCATAACAAATGAACATGCTTTGATTAACAAACTATTGCATCATTGGAGTAACTTTGTGACGTATGAAACATTGTCTATTTTTGAGATAAAAGCAAGTATTGAATGTGCAGATGTTTTAAACAGCTTTAACGAAGATATATTGCATAGAGAAATTGATGATTTGGTAAATGAAGCAATATCTTTAGAATTACCAATGTACACTGAAAGTGCATTTAATAATGTGTGAAATTTATGTGGTGTTTTTAATCTACGCATTGGAATATGTATTGCAAAAGTCTTACAAGCACGCAACGGGGAAACAACCGCTGTAGACATGACCACAGAATAACCAAAGAGAGAATTGAAGAAGACGCGCCACGCTAGTGTGGAGCATAAGTATAAAAAATTGACGTAGATGAGCGAGGCGTGTCAGTCACTAGACACGATCAAAGGGCGTGATTTGAAACGGGCATTTGCCCCCCCCGGGAAATTGGCACCAAGAAGGAACATTTTCTGGAAAACGTGAAATCAGCAGTTTAATTCTGATTAGTTGGGTAAACTCTTGCAATGACAGTTTATTTGCCGATAAGACACTCATACTGCTCAGAGGTCAGGTTAACTGTTTTGTTAACATGCAGTTAGGAGCTTGTAGTTCACTATCCGCTTCTTTGCCTACAGAGGCAGGTTGCGAAACTCGAGAGAGAATTTTTTAGCCTTTGCTGTGCAACAATAACATGGCAACAAATCTTCGAAGATGCACTTCAAGTCACAGTAGTATGCGTTTTGATACATGTAACTATTGAACGCAGATATCTTGGCAGGTAATGTAGTGAGACGGTGACTGCTGACAGCGGTAAGCCGCGTAGGTTTATACCAGGGGTGGAGAACCTGCGGCCCGCGGGCCAAATGCGGCCCTCGTGAACATTTAATATGGCCCGTATCAGAATTTTCGCTACCCAAGTTAGAGTAAAACATCACGTCAAAATCATGAGCGCAATATGGTGGGGGACACGGGGGACGTGTCCCCCCACTTTTTCATACGAGGGGAACATAATATGCCATGTCCCCCCACTTTTTGCTCTTTAGGTTTTGTATTTGGAGAGATTTCAAAAATAAAAGTGATGTTTGTCATGTTTTGTGTGAAGAGCTTTTCATGTTAAATGGTAGGCCATACATAGCCAAGTTGATGTTGAAACAGAGTTTGGTGTGGTATCACTGATTCTGTTAGTTTATGAATTTTAGCTTCGATAAAATAATTTTTAGCATTTTTCAAGTTTCTGGAAACCGTGAAAGCTGTTTAACTGCTTCTGTCCGACATTTTCCCCTGTGTGGTATGCTATTAGAAAGGTTATTTTCTTGAGAGTGAGAGTATTACAGCTACACATGTGTGAGAGATCACAGTACAGCCATGATTTGTTCCGTGCAGAAATGTAACTGGCTTTGCTGTAACATTGGTTGTCACGTATTCAGAAACAGACAGCGTATAATTTGATGATGCTAGTGTATATAATGTTAGAAAGTTAGATTTTCAGGCAAATCTCTGCGAAGCTTTTGCCGAAGACAACCAACAGGACTATTGTCGAGATTTAGTTTTGGGATGGGGAGTTTAGCAAAAGACTGTTTTCAACCATTAGTGAACAGGATTTCAATCAAAAAGTTGGAGACGGAGCCACAGTATTTACCTAGCTGGATATTGACCTATAGCTCAAAACGTAGGGAGTTGGCTCGGAAATAAAGATAAAATATACATTTATCCTCACATCTTGTAATTTCGCAACAATGGCGACCAACAAACCCAAAAGATATTTTTTCCTTGACTCTTACACTTTTTGCTTGTGCTGAATGCATTGGTTCGTAAGTCATCTCATTTACTTGAGTTTAACCAAACCCACAATGCAGCAATGTTTTCATCCAAGTGCGAAACATATGCTTTGCAGATACATCATACCTAATTTTGTTGGACATTCTTTTCGTGTTTAAGTGGAAATTTACAAATTTGTATGAAGCAGTAGTACTGGTAAAAGTTACCGTACATCAACTAGCTTTTGTTTGGGGAAGTGAAATTTCAAAATATTGAGAATTTTCTAGATGTTTATGTTATTACTGATTTTATTCATGGTAATTTACAGTTTTGTTTAAGCAGTGGTACTGCAAAAGCATGTAGTAGCTCATCTTTTCCACTAGTTTGGGCACGGGTAATGATGGACTTCGATAATAATTTCCCAATGTTTTCCATCATTAGAAGTTTGTGATTTGCAAACCTAATTTTGAGGTTGTTTTTCATAATATGAAATCGATTTTTATGCAAAATCTTGAATCAAACCGCGAATTAATGATTGGACGACAGTGCTCTCTAATGTAAATTTCATTTGGTTCCATCTTTAACAGCTGGAAATCAAATGCATCACATGAGACAAACAAATTTCACAATGTCTGAAGCGGAAGATGATCTGATGAACCAGTTCAGTTTCATTGTAACACCCCAGTTTGAGGACAGTGCTGTAGAACTCGAGGGTGATTTGAATCGCAAATACAGTATTAACAGGAGTCTTGGACGTTGTTTGAAAGCCAGGGGTGAACTTGAGCAACTTTTTTACGATACGTCATGCACAAACGAAACAATCCTTCGAGTCTACCGCGACATATCCTATAACGCGTGAGGAACTGGCAGGTCTTAAAGTCTAAAACAGAGGTCGGTAACCATCCATCCCCTATTCGCTGGCTAAAAACAAACTCTGCAAGGTATGGCGGGACGTATTAATTTCCAACCAACAATTCCGTACATTTTGCCGTTTATAATGTTGATAAAACTTGAGATTTTATAGAATTATAATCAGATTAACTCCTAATTTTCACAGTTCATAACGAAAGCACAAAATATTACATGCAGTGCATTTATAGCACAGTGCGGTTTCTCACAAGTGGTTCCTCATAAGTATGCATTGCAAGAAGTTGCATGGAGCGCAGATTAATAAAATAAAATACAACTAGGTGGGCCATACAGTTACTACAATTTGTAAAGGGGATACAGGCCGGATGATTTTGCTTGGCGGGCCGCATTCGGCCCGCGAACCGTAGGTTGTCGACCCCTGGTCTAAAATATTGTGATGAGATTCGAGGAAGATACATACCTTGAAAAGTAATAGCCAATGAAATGAGAGGTGGAAAATATCCACATTTTGCAGATGTGGTTCAAAGGAGAAACAAGCGATCAGACCATAAATGTAAGAGCAGGCAAATTTTTGGGCGTGCGAAGAATTTTTGCCCAAATATCAGCAAACTTGCTCGAAAAAAATCCAAAGATAAAACAAACCGGAAACGACTGCATTTCACTGGGCGCAAGGCAGTTCAAGCACCATGCCCAAATTGCACCCAAGCCTGCCCAAATTTATCCTAACTTTCCTGAAAACAACTAAATTGAAACATGACCTCAATTCACTTTCTTTTTGGGTGCCATTTTTGCAAAATAAAGGCACATACAGCGATTTTGCGATAGTTTGCACATATTTTGCCCGAATGTCTTCACATTTTGCCCGGATTTTAGGGGACTTTGCCCGGATTTTCACCAATTCAAAACTTTGGGGGTGCTGTTGCCAGTGATGGAGTCTCGAGACTTGGTCTTGGTCTCGAGTCGTGTCTTGAGACCCGTTTCTTCAAGTCTCGGTCTCGAATGTCTCAGGTCTCGTCTCGGTCTCGAAGGATTTCGGTCTCGGTCTCGAGCTCTTAGTCTCAAGGCTTTGCATGAGTTATTTTTTATGAAGTCTTGCAAGAAGCAGCTCCCTAAAAAAGCATTTGTACAGTAATTGTTCAAAATTCAGCCGTTCAAAGCGGTCAGTAGCTAAGTTTTCTTTGTTGACATGCTACTATGGAGAAACAGGGGCAGATCCAGGGGGACCATTGGGGCGATCGCCCCCCCTAAAACCAACGAAAGTTACTTTATTTACCATGATTTTGTAGAATTCGGAAAACAGTATTTGCAATATAATTCGAAAAACAGTATCCGTAATAAGATTTGACTACAAAATATTACTGAAATCGCCCTCCCCCCCTAACCTCACGGGCTGGATCCGCCCCTGTGGAGAAAACAATTTGCCATCTACGCTGTTTAAAATTTACACTGAATTCAATAAAAGCAGTGTGTGTACCAGTGAAACCGCAGCGCATAATTTCTGCAACACTTGCAACAAGACGTTAGGAGTACTTTGCTTAGGACTATCTTTCAACTGTTTTTGCAAGCAGTTTTGTTATGAAAACCCATATTCAAAACAAGTGGGAGAGTGCCAACAAGTTTCTTTTTTGAGAAGCCAAATAAAACGAGGTCTTTTCTTCGAAGTTCATTTCAAAGCAGTCTGTTAAAACACACTGGTGAGGTTGTCTTGTTCTGCGTCTTGCCGACTTTGCAAAATTGAGAAATGCCTCGGAACTCTCTTGAGAAAAAGTTTTGCTCATAAGAGGTCTATACAGAGAGCAAGTAATGCGTTATGGCTGATCAGCTACTGTGACGTGCTGCTAGGCTTTACGGCCTATTTGCGTTTTCTAAACAACCTACGGTATTGCGAATCTGTAAGCGAGGGAGCGAAAACGGAAATTCGGAACAATTGTGAATAATCAGTTTAACGTAAAAACATGGAAATAATCAAAAACTTCAAAATAAAAAAAACTTGACAACAAAAAAAGGCAAACCTAGGAAATATATATGTGGCCATAAGATCAGCAGGAAGGCGCTACACCATTTCACTGCTAGTCAGATACAACGCTAATCTCGAACTTCGCTCATTCTACTACACTGTAGCAGGGGTGTCAAAGTCATTTTCACTGAGGGCCACATTAGCAGGCGCGGACACAGGGGGGGATGCAGGGGATGCATACCCCCACTAGACCTAAAAAAGTGCTGACATGACCTTTGATTTCATTGAAAATAATAACCAAAATATTTTTGTACTGCACATTACTTAATAGCTAAAGATTCTAAAAATTAACTTATGCTAACAATTAGTCAAAAACGTTTCTTCGTTTCATTAGATGAGTTAGCCTTGTTTGTGGAACCTGCTATGACATAGTCAATGATCGCATAGGCATTCGTAGGGTGGGAAAAATGGGCATTTGCCCCCCATGGAAATTGGGATTAAGAACCAAATATTTCAGGAGAAACCTGAAGTTGGCATCTTAAATTCCAATTAATTGATTTGATTTTTGCAATGACAGTTTTTTTACCGGTATGAAACTCACATTGCACAAGAGTCAGGTTCACAGTCATAGTGTCATGCAGTGATGAGCTTGCAATTCACTCATGTCCCCTCCTTTGCCTGCAGAGGTGAGTTGCGAAAGTCGCGAGCGGATTTTTCTACTGTTGGTTTTTCTTGCGTAACAATACCATGGCAACAAACCTGCAAAGGTTTACTTTACATTACGGTAGCAGGCGTTTTGTTGCATGAGACTGTTGAACGCACACATCTTGGCAGGTAATGCAGCGAGGCAGTCACATGCTTATAGCAGAAAGCCACGTACATTTATACTTCGTGAAAAGAAGCACGAGTGGGTCTGTAGCAATGCTTCAACAAGTTTGAACAATCCATTTTAGTGCGAGTGTGGCCAATGTGCCTGAGTGTCAAACTACAGTTATGCAGGCTTCTTTTCATGCAGTATAAAATTATGTGGCTTGTTAGAATACATCTATGCAGGCTTGTGGGAATACGTCTTATTTGTTAAGGCTAAGTTCTGACATCTGAGTGAATACTGAGGGCAAAGCTATATTTGCCGTGGCGAGTTTTCAAAAATCATCTGGTCAATTTGCAAAACCTGCGTGATGTTCTAATTTTATCAAGTTTGTCCGTACTCGTGTCAACATACAAGTCTACTTACTTGTCCGGTTTGTGTAGCAAGATTTTTTTGATCGCTTTGGACGAGATGCCAGACGATTGCAGCTCTTGTTTTTAAGTGATGCTGACAAGTCTTGCCAGCTGATCCCGCAATTAGGAGAGCAACCGGGCAACCCCCTCGAAATTTTCAAAAACATGTTCACTTGTTAATTCAGTTGAATATATCAGCTGGGTGCGGCCCTGCGTGCCAAGTAAAATAAAGTCTTGAAAAGATATTCCCTGCGTTGAAAATCTGCAGATAGCCTACTGTGTAAATTGTCGTAATACTAATATACCTGACTATTTCTGCCAACGTAGCGTATTTGGGTGATTGTTACCGTGACATGGGGCATTTCCTTTGTAGTGTAAAAAGGATAAAGCGTTTTGTGAACGTCTGTTTGCATTGCACCGTCAGCAATGTTCTCTCCGAGTGCGCAAATACTCAGGACCACTAGAACTGTTGCGCAGTGAAATCTCATTCTCGCGCACTTGCAACATTCGAAAGCAATGGAAAAGCACGCAAACAAGAGGCTATTTGAATGAAATGTTATTTTATTCGTATTTTGATAAGATTGTATATTTATTATATAATACACAAAGTTTGTAATTCATTGAAAATTCCACTTTCTCAGTCCTAAAATAATAATACTCACTAAAAAAAATATTTACTCAGCGCAAAATTACCTTAGAGGGAACACTGATCGACAGGAATTTGAAAATGATAAGCAAAATGCCGACGTTGCCCACCCCCGGAAAAAGTTCTGCAGACGCCCATAAATGGTCGTGCTTTCTCGCTTTCGTTTTTTCGTTACTTTCGTGCTTTCACTCATTACGAATTATTTGTTTCTTTCCATTCTTCTTTCTATTATTTCATCAAAATTACCTGCAATAACAAATGTTATATACAAATTACTATGGGTGTTGCAGACTATTCCAAACGACAATTAAAAACTGTAAGGTTCCCCATTTGAAGAGCACTAATCTAAACTGCATACGAGTGACTACACTCACCTGCTGCAACATACAAGTCAAACAGCACTACTGCACTATGCTGGCTACGTCAGATCGTTGTTATGTGCAACATTGCTTGTTGGTTCCATAGCGGTGCAGTGTTAAAGTTTGACCAGTTTTATCATTCAAGCTTCTAAACCAGCGTTTCTCAAACGTTTTTATTCCATCGCCCCCTTTTCACCCTCAACACGTAGTTTTCACCCCACAAGCCTGATAAAGCAAACACAAGGTAGTAAATTTAAAGAATTTTATTTAAAGGAAGTATTAAATAGTTGAACCAGGCCATTCAATATCTGAACTAAGCAACTTTATTACGTCGCTAATATTACGTTTAGAATTCTTGTGAAAATAATCCACACTGTAGCTGAGCGAATAGACGATCCAGAGTAAAAATTTAATGGAAAAATTGCTTTAGCAACAACCTCCAACGAATATCACAGTAAAGTAAAATTTGCAAGAAACTAATAAGTCATACTAGCAGGCTACTGAAGTTAACTCAATGATCGATTAGTGGTTGAGAATTTTCGCCCACTTTGTGTTTTTTGCCCCCTTATCTCTCCTTTTGTTTTTTTCGCCCCTTAGCGGGCGATTCCGCCCACTTTGAGAAACACTTCAGAATCTAAACCAAGCTTAGATTTGCTTCCTCGTAATTGTACGTATGCGAAAGTGATTGATTTACACAAAATAGTCTTGTGAACCATTGGGTTTATTGCAAATCGATATCGCATCCCCCCAACCAAATTAGCCTGTGTCCGCTACTGCACATCAGCATTATGTTTGCCCTCAAAGGGCTAGTTGTAACTGTTAAGACAGTGTAAATGTGGTTTTTGTTTGCATGACCGCAAAAACCTGCAAACATACTGAACACATTGCTGCACATTCAAACTAGTATGTGTACGTAACTAAATAATGTTTATTTTATTTTATCGCAGACTCGTGGTCCATATCACAAGCACAATCGAATAATACAAGAGTACGAAAATGCGTAACCATAGCGGATAGTACATTACAGAATATGTGTTAGCACACAATCAACACTGACAGGAGCAAAACACTTTAGCAACGCTCCAACTACAATGCCCTTTACTCATCATCATACAGGGATTCGGCAGTGAGAGAGAAATTAGAGCAATCTAACATCAAATTCTGGGGTAAATAGCTAAGAGAAAAAATACAGTACAAATAAATCGGATGGGGGTGCACACTGGCGTTCAGAAGCATGCAAATTGTTTCGATCAAGTTTTCTTAGGTTCAAGTTTTCTTCCACAATCAACTAGGTTAAGTCGTAACCAGCATCTCTGTGACGTAATGATTGTTATGTTGCAGCGAAAAGAACCTAAAAACTGAACAACTTTTTAAAGAAAGAGAGACGTTAGGTCAGAAAGATGACTAAAATAGCAAAGTCATAATATGTCAAAGACCATCACTCGCCTTTATAAACAGGTTTAAACTACCACTGTTCCAAAAAAGCTAAGTAGGCTGAGGCTTAAAATTTAAGCTTCGCGGGTCACATAAAAAGACGTGGCGGGTCACATTTGGCCTACGGGCAACCAGTTTGACGCATGTGTGCTACAGCATGCTGCAGCCTAACAAAGCCTGTCGAAAGCATCTCCTAATACTTTCTCTCTGTCAGAGAAAGAAAAAAATCTTCAATACGAAGGCAATGGCTACGCCGCACTTATATAAAAACTGACAATTAAGACAAAAAAGCAAACCGAAGTTGCTTCAGGGCTTCATAGCACTGTGCACTTTGTGGTTGCCACGGAAAACACATCCAATCCACGGTCCCAACTGTTTCGCCAGTAATGACAATAAATAAAACTTTCCCGCTGAACCATTGCCTGGCATGTGCCAACTATGCTATTTATGCAGCCATACGTGCATGCATAGGCCATGTAAAGAAGGCAGAAAAAATAGGAAAAGTAATGATGAGAAGAGTGGCGAACAAGCATAAAAAGCAAAACCCATAATCGAGAATTGAAAACAAGACCCTTTTCAGTTTGTGAGTATTTGATTGTGATGTTCAAGATACTTAATTATTCCTTATAGTTATAATAAGCATGATGCATGATTTTCTTTCACTTTGCATTGTTGTAAGCAAACGCGAGCAGTGGAAAGAGGAAACATTTGTATGGTCGGCTCCGGGCGACAGTCAGCATCGGCAGCCTACGCCACTGCAATGGAGCATGCGGTGGTATATTACCTCTTTGGTTCAAAGTGTAAACCTAATTCGTGCCAAAAAGTCTATTACTCCAATAGGCCTAGATATTTTTTCTTTGTGTCAACAGGGGAACAACAGGCAAAATTATTAAAACTTGTTTTGGACCTAGTGAGCAAGTTTGGATGGGTGAAACAAATTACAATTTTGCTTTCAAATTTCAAAATAGTGCTTTCGTTTTTTAAATCTCTAAATTTATCACCTCTTAATTCTAAATATTTGGAGAATTCTAAATCAATTTACTGTCGTGTGGAGAGAAAAGAACTAGGAACGGTGCAGGTAACGTTACCAAAAACGGCAAAGCTTTACGTATTAGTCAAAATGCGCGAAATATGTGCCGAAGAAATTTGAGTGTCAGTGCAGAATATTAGCTTATTGCCCAGCGTTAAAATAAAAAGTATGCAGTGAAACAGGTGAGTGGTAGATAGAAAAATATTTTAAAAGATTGTCACTTTATTAGCAAGTGCTTTAAATGACGAATCACCTTTGAAAACATTGAAGGATTGGAAGCAACCTTTCCTGAGGAGTTACTATTTTGCTGTACTGTTTTGATTAGTGCTGCTATATACACTCGCGTACATCGAGCGTGCTTGTTTAAAATAAAAAGAAATGATTCATCTCTTTTCCACGTTCTCAAATAACATACTTCAATACTGAGTAGCAGGCCAGAACATGAGAGCTTCATCAGGGCATCACCTCCTGTCCTTACACAGAAAGTTTGGTAGCGTCATTTAACGAACAAGACAAGTTACAAATAGTTTTGAGTAAAACAAGTTTAATGAAGCATAGCAACGGCAAACACCTTTACCTTTATATTTGGCAACATTCCAAATACTTTTTCCGGCATTTTTAAAGGAGTTAGCTTTAATTACCATCAGAGAAATGTAAGGTCTCGGTCTCGAACTTCACGGTCTCGGCTTTGATGGCAAAGTCCCGGTCTCGAAGTTTGAGTCAGGTCTCGGTATCGGAGGTTACGGTCTCGACTACATCACTGGCGGTTGCACCCCCGCGCCTCCTACACCAGTGGATCAGGCACAGTGCAGGCCCGTAGCCACGGGGGGCATTCGGGAGCAGAGCTCCCCCCAAATTTTTTGTGCTCCTCTAAAGTTTGTTGTGCCCAGAAAAACTTTGTGCAGTTCGTTTTAAACAAAGAATAAAAACAAACATCAGGCCCCCCTAAAGTGCATTTCCCCCTCAAACCTCAAAACTTGACTACGTGCTTGACATGGTGCACGAAAGGCACGTTATTGAAGTGCTACCAACATACTCGTATTGCTCACATCATTGATACTGTGTTTTCAGATTCAAATAGGGAGAAACTTTTACTTACGATAAAAAGTAATTAAAATTTCACAACCTGCATTGCATATCTTATGAGCATTTATGACACGGCTTTTCATTTACAATTTTGTCATGGTGTCAGTTTCTCGAATGGCAATTACCCTGATGGCGTCTCCCACTTGACTGCCTTCTTCACCGTTTGAGCCAGTTCTTTCAGGTCACTGCTTGGCCGCACTAGATTTTGGGGCAGGTGCTGAGCAGCCAATCGATTGTCTCATCATCCAGAACTTTTAGTCCGTGCAGGCAATGGGGAGACCGTTGGCTTGAACATGGAGGACAAAATATCATTGTTGCGCACTTGCAATGTTCCAAATTTGATATCGTATATATATTGCATAGCCCTTTCGAAACGTTTCACTGGCTGTGTCTATAAGGTTGCGAAATTGCATGAGCACTGAAAAAAAACATTTGCTCAATGTAAATTTTTCTTACAGGTACACTGCTGGTGACTAATTTCACGAACTTGTGTAAACACATTGATAAATCTCTCTATCAATTTGAGGTATTGCTATTCATCTAGAAGAGCCACACCAAATATGTCGGCGACCCGCAGTTCGTCCACCATTGGTATAAACCAGGGGTGGGGAGCCTATCACGGGCCGCATGAACTGTACATTAGCCCTGGCGGGCCGAAAAATTAATTAATTCTATCTTAACATTCTCAGACTATGAAGAGTGACTTCTCTTGACTTAGGCTACTATCTAAGTACCTACTTATCACGGAGCTTCATTTTGACCATGGGCGCAATTTTGTTGTAAAATGTGAGGGGGACAGCTTGGTGTGAAACCAATATAGTCATCGGGTCGATGCAGAAGTGACGTTTTGTATATACAGATTCCCAATCTTATTTTTTAGATATGTTTTGGGAGCAACACTAATCACGCTTTTTCCTTGCAGATGATTTACACATTAATATACTTCAATTTGTTGCTGGACACGGTACTGTAGTTCAGTTTGTTTCCATTACTATCGTATTTGGAGGTAAACAAGCACGACAATATAGCAGAACACATCGATTGGGTTTTATCAGAGGTGTCAGTTGGAGTGCACAAAATGCTAAATCGCATTGGCCGCACGTGCATATCACTCTTACAGTAGAACACTTCAGTTTTCATCCATTTTATAAGTGTGGGTTACAGCGCGATTTCATGTTTTGTTCAAGTCGCTTAATGTTGCAAAGATGATAAATATTTTCCTTGCACATATCCATTTTTTGAAAAAGCTACAAATCTTTTTAATGCTACTGGGCATCATTGCATGCAGCCACACCCCTACCAAAATCTCCATTGATATCCTCTTGCCAGCAGAAAAAACATTTGGCCTAAAGTTAGCGTAGCCTACTTCACAAAATGATTTCAATCTATTTTTATTGTTGGTGGGTGGAGGACGTATCCTTTCAATCTCCCCTTGTTGGCCCCCGCATACATACCCACACAGAGTTGTGAAAGGGCCTCATTTTGAAGCCTGAAACCGGCCCGAGCCCGAAATCACAAGCCCGAACCCGGCTCGAGCCCGATATGAATTTTTGAAGCCCGATTTAGGCTTGAAAGTCAAACTTACCGAGGGAGTTAGATATGCGCAACTGCCAACTGCGGAGTAACAAAAAACGTGTACAGGTGAAGTTGCAGGTGCACGGTTTATCACACCGAAAATAGCAACCACCTTAACCAAAACATTGGCATAGTCTGGCACAAACGTAGCATGTTAGTCAACGATAATACTCCTGAATATAATGTTTCTCAAGAGAAAAAGAAACAATCACGAAACTATCTACGATGGCGCTATAGGAATAAAAAAAACTTTCTAGGATAGCTCTATAGATTTGAAAAGCCGGCTTGTAGGCTTCTTAAAACTAGCCAAGAATCGCGTGAGTGATTGATCTTTTCGACGCAACGCCACCGCGCGCTAATTTCCTCACCGCTGTCGCCTTCCCAAAACAATGTGAGACTAATCTCAGCAGAGAAAAAGAATGCAGCTGCGTTTGCAAACAATTAGTTGAAGAAAAATCACTTCACTCACAGAAGTTACGGCATGAGCACAAATCTAAGTCAGGAAAGAAAAAAGTCGTAACTCTCAATGTTATAAAAAAGTTTTGTATGCGGGCCCGAAATTGGCCCGAAATTGGCCCGAAATATTTTGACAAACTTAAGCCCGGCCAGACTTATAACTCCGCACCATGTCAAAAGTTTCATTCTAAGAGTTCTACTTGCATCACGACACAAAAATATATTTGAGATTAAATCAAAGTGCACATAACGGTGAATTGGCAAAAAAGTACCACGTTTCACCTTAAAAACAACGAGCTTGAAGCAATACGAAGGGGTGATTCGCAAATGCGTAGAAGATCGTTGCGAACGATGCTTAAGATAGGACCGTGATTATCTTGCAGTTTTGATGAACATTAGAAACAATCACCCGCACCTACATAGAAGCGTCATAAAGCTGTCAACCTCACCACTGAGACACAGGAGCAGTTGCTGTACTCAAGATTTTTTTGAATATGGATAAATTCACATAACGATTTTAATGACATTGGCGTTGCAGTTATCAAACCAAACACCTACGTGAAATTTATTGGAGATATTCAGCGACTTTGAAACAAATGACTCACTGTAAGGGAAAAATTTGACTTAACAGGTGTATGTTCACTGCATCATTTCATTTCATCAGCAACAAACAGCCCAATGATTTGTGGAAATGGGTAAGAAATGTTGTCGCTGACGTTTTGTCATGCATTGGTGTGACCGTTAAAAGGGGAAATCAAAACCCTAGCTCTAAAAATAATTGATTTCAATCAAATATAAGAGAACGCAGGCCCGTAACCAGCTTGGGACATCAGGTGGGGCGAAGAGTTTTCTGAGAGGGGCCCAAATTTTTTTAACTATGTCCAGTAGTTTTAAACTATATCCAACATATTTTTCCAAGGGGGGCGAAAATCTTCGCCCTCCTTGCTTCCCCCCTGGTTACGGGCCTGAGAGAACGTAAACGATAAACGTTTCCAACTTGAAAAGTGACTTTAAAGTTGAAGTTGCAAAACATCACATTGAAATTAAAGGTAGTATATCTGGGTAGTCCTGTGATTTGACCTGCAAAAAATTTTCAGTTCAAGCAAATGAGAACCACAACTTCGCATCATCAACAGAAATCTAAACTTTGCAATATCGGTAACACTTTTTGACACAGTGAGGCATTGTGTGGCGAGAGTCTCAGTGCAGCTGGTAAAAACGTCTTGCCCTGTTTAAGATTTGCCGCGGTTCAAACTCTATACCGAAGTATCTCATCAACAATTTACGAAAAAAGAACTCATGGTGTATTTTCTATTGGATTGGAGTTGAGAAAAGTTGTTGGTAGCCTACATTGACCATTGCATAACAATGGGGTGGGGAAGCTACGGCACGCTGGCAGTGCCGGATTTGACTAATGCGAGGCCCTAATCCACTTGTGAGGCCCCCTTCTCCCACTGTTACGAGGGAAAAATGTAAACTTGTTAGTTAATCAATTTGTGCAAAGCCGAAGGACGCTCTCCAAATACGGTCACTACAAAATTTCTAATTCCTTACTAGAGTGCCCCGCGATCACTACGTTTGTTGCTGCCTTCGATGCAAAAGCGTTCAATGAAACGGAAATGTGGAAATCGTGCTTGGCTGGCGGGATCAGGATTTTTTGAGCGTACTTGGAGAGCGTGCCTCGCTGGTTCTCCACAGGGGAACCAACCGAAAAAGCCACTGTTAAATATTTGACAAAACACATAGCCTACGTATTTTATAGATTCCATAGTGGAACTTACACATCTACTTCGTCTTATGTGTGCTCAACAGTAGCATCCAAAATATGCAATTGTCTAAAGAAAAACACCTGCACGTATGTGCTGCGGCATAAAGGCGTTAAGGCACAAGGGAGTGAGAACAACATTGCAACCTGCTTACCACGGTTGTGAAAATCTTACACATATGGCTTAATCATGAGCAAAAGTTGCTGCTTCTTGCAAAATACGTCAAGTAAAAGTAAAACTCCCAACAATATTTGCAACGCCTAGATTCACGATTCGCTCAACCGTCGCGCGAAAAGATATGAGGTTTAAAACTTCTCTCATGCTGTCTTTATTGAAATACGTATTAAGAAATAAAAACCTACTATCATCGAATCTAGTAATACTGAACATAGCACAGTAAACAATTAAAAAGGCTTTTTCCTGGCCATCTTCGTAGCAAAATCATCTACAACACATCAAAAGTTTCTTTGCCAAGTGTGTCACTTTCATCAGTGCACCGAACGCTTAGTGTGGACAATTACTCCTGGGACATTGTGACTCTTTGATTATTTTCTAATTCTTTTGAATCTTGAAAACGATCTTCCTCCTGAGCAGCTAGTGACCATCAAGCTAAGAAATTGGGTTCCGCAGGGTTGGAAATTTTAAAGAATCACTGCTCTAAGACATTAGACCCAAGCACACTTCTGTCATTTTTTTGCTGTTTCCCTACACTAAATGCCATTTGGCAAGGTGATTTTTGCTTGTTGTTCACGCTCATCAAAATCTTCTAGGATTTTGCTTAACATGTCCTGAAGGGACAAATATAAACTTGCACAAGTACTCAACAGCAAACCTGATTCTGAATGACCTTGTTGAAGAAAATTAAAATGGAAAAAAATCTCAACAAAAATATCAAATGAGCTTTACCTCAAAAAAAAAAGAAAAACGCTAACAAAACTACTATATTATTCAGTCTCAGAAGAAGTACTGCAATTTTACGAATAGTTACAACCAGGCCCGTAGCCAGGGGGGCAAAGCCCTCCTTAAAATTTTTTTCGCCCCCCCTGGAAAAATGTGTTGGACATAGTTTTGAAAATATTGGACATAGTTTAAAAAATTTGGGCCCCACTCAGAAAACTCTTCGCCCCACCTGCTGTCCCAAGCTGGTTAAGGGCCTGGTTACAACTTGACTTTCAGTGATATCCTACTCTGGATCAAACTTTCCAGAATAAACCAGTCAATACAGATGTATTTTAGTTTCAGGGTCAGGCATTGTTAAATGTTAACATTGTGAAGTCAGTATAATTAAGTTAGTCGTTCTCACTATTATTTGAAGGTAGGCCTACATAATGTTGGCTTTTGCCATGTTTTTATTGTAGGATACTGCTGACCCTCCATACACAGTTGTAAACGGACCTCATTTTGAAGCGCGAACCCGGCCGGAGCCGACATTTATTTTTGAAGCCCGATTTAGGTCCGAAAGCCAAATTTACCGAGTGAGTCGAGGTATGCGAAACTGCGGGGTACTGGTGGCGTAGCAAAGTAAACATGACTAAATATTACACAATTAATAATTTTTATTAAAGATTTTAATCAACTCAATTGCTTCAACAGTAACTGACAACAAAAGTGTCAGTCGTTACGAAAAAATTTTGTATGTAGGCCCAAAATCGGCCCGACAGAGTAATTCCTCATCTTCAAATTTATCGAAGAGGTGATTAAACTATTCTTTCTCAACAAATCTCAAGTTTATGCTATTTCTTTTGTACAGAAGATCGAAGATATTCAAGAAGTCGAAAGAGAAATGAACAAAAAGTTTATCTGATTTATTCAGTGTCTGAAGAAATCACTTCGATGTATCCAACTAGTGCTTGAAGCAACTGCCAACTACCAGCAACTGCTGCTGCTCCGGTTGTTTAACAATATTATGAACTAAAAACGAACACATCTTTTATGAAAAGCGTTTTGCATATTTTCTCTTGTGCCTCATTGGGTTTAACGTTGTAACTTTATCCAAACATTTTGAGATATACAAATATTCAACCAGGGTTTTTTAAGGTGTTTTAGGGACCCGATTCGGGTCCCTAGAATCATAGAAAAATATCATCGGGTCCCTAGAATCAGAGAAAAGCGGGCCCCTAGAATCAGAGAAATCGGTTCCCTACCGGGTACCCAACATTATCCTTAAAAAAGCCTGGTTTAACCAACCGTGAAAAAGACGCCATGATACCTGTGAGTATCAAATGTTAACAACATGCGCTTACAGCGTGGTCGCTGTGCGATCGCAACGAAAAACGTTGGTTTTTGACTCGATACTTTGGGTATATAAGGAATTGTTTTCGGCAGCTCGAGTCAGTCGCAACCCGTGGCCGTGGTTGTTTCCAGTGGGCTTAAGAGACTCGCAGCCCGTGGCTGTTCCCGGCCAACTTAGTAAATTGAATTCAGCGTCTAACTCAATACGATTTCAAGATAGAAAGTTTGACAGCGAATCTCTGTCACTCTTAACTGTGATCATGGCGGTTATTAAACGTAATTTTCACAGGCAAACTCATAGAAATGTTTCGCTACGAAACACCACTGTAGTTAGCCTAAATGATTATTTGATATATTAATGCTGCTATATGAATTTTCTAGTGTTAGCAGCCACCAGGTTCAATGTAATATTTCTACATTTGAAACGTTAATACGAAAATACAAGTCCTTGTTTCTCGAAAGGTCCAGAAAGCCTAACAAAATATCGTTGCGTGCTTTGTTTGCTGTCAGATTGCTTGTATTCGTTCCTATTCTTTGAACACTACAATCGCATTTTACTTTGTGAATGAGTGTTCGAACATTGCAGTGTGTGTTTGACTGATGGCGCGTCATATCACACGCATTCGCATTTTACCTGTGCTCGACCAGATCAGGGATTGGTGCCCTAATCTGCAGTAGAGTTGTAACAAGTGTTACGTGTTAGCTAACTTTAGTGTTAAGAATGTATCTGTAACCCTGTGGTTCTGCCTTCAACGCAGTTGCAAAAAGCGTCTGTAACTCTCTGATTACGCCGGCTCCAATGTCTTGTAAAACGTTCTGTTTTATCTGTTTTTATCGACCTGCGTTATGCAAAGTGTGTGTGTTTATGCTATGAACTTCGTGTCTGCTCACAAACAAATAAATTAATTAAATAGATGTTGCGTTTTTAAAGTCAATATCAGAAAATGAAAACAAACTTCTGTCCCCTCTCTTGTTGAAATAGTTGGGTCAGGGATGTAGTGCTAACAGAAAAGGTGTGGGAACGCATCCAAAAAACAGCCCTTTTGAAACAGCTTCAAACTCTTTTTAAAGCAAAACGTGAAAAGGTGTGGGAACGCCGGTCCCACGCGTTCCCGCCGCACTACACCCCTGGTTAGGGTTGCTAAGCACTCGCTTGATGCGTATGTGTCAGGACTGTACGCTGTGTCTTTTTTGACACTTTGGGCGTGGAAATTATAGCCTAATTCTAACCGCATATTAAAGTCAGGATGTCAGGAGGCACATAAATCTCTGTCAAACGTTTGTCTTGTCTTTTTCCATTCAAAATAAACATCCATTCAAAATAAGCACAATAAAAACGAGGTGTAACACCCCTTTGGAAGTAGAGTAGTTACACATTACAGTTTGCTACGGTTGCTATTGGGGCCTCTTTGAAAGTCGAGTACCTGCACATTACTGTTGCTGTTGGCGGCCCCTTTGAAAGCTGAGTACTTACTTATGATCTACTGCGGAGTATGTTATATGACTGGGTAATAAATTTTTCACCAAAAATGTCAATTTACGCACGAAACACTCCGAAGGGGGCCAGAGGCAAGTGCCTCGCTTGCTTTTCTTTAAACCCACCAGTGACAAAAACAATAAAAGTCAAAGCGTATAATGGTCCTAGCTAAAAAAACGTTTCTTAAAATTTAAAAAGAAAATCGAAGAAAGGTCAATTGACACGTGTGGTAGGCCTAGGGCTAGACTGCATAAAATTAATGCACTTTAAAGATTTTATCAAATCCTCCAATAAAGTCTTTACCTGACAGCCTGATCACCGACAGCCAATATGTCAGCGAATTCTCCAGATTAGTGTTTCAATTTACAGTGCATGGACACATTAGTGCTTCAGTGTTCTGTGCATTCTTACTACGTAATTTCCAGTAATATTCCGTTCGTGATTCAACGTAATGTAATTGTTTGCGAATAGTTCAACAGTTGACACGATAGCCTGCAAGCCTGCATCACCGCAATTGGTCGTTGTTTCCTGTTGCGCATGCGAACACAAAACGTTCTTGTTCAACGTTAGTCGACATTGAACCGTTAGTCTACATCAACAGGGTCTACAAAACACGGGCCGCAGGCGAAATGCGGCCCCGAAGCCATTTTGTCAATGATGAAAAACAGTATAGTTAGGAAAATGTGTTGATTTGATAGAATGCAACAAATCCCGAAACAATCACATTACGCAAGCGTCCGGCCCTCGAACTATTGTGTAATAGCTTGTGTGGCCTTCGTACAAAGAAGTTTGGAGACTCCTGGTCCACACCATACCGTTTAATGTTACGTTGTTCTGGCTTCATATTCAACTGAATTGAAGATTTTGTTGTATATCTGAATATATTCGAAAGAGGCAATCAACTTCTAGTGCTACCGGACAAAGTGGTGAGAGCCTTTATTTTGCCTTGCATTGGCTTGGCAATTTCAAGACGTCAGGTCGCGTAGTTGGGAGACTGACCTGTGCTCCTGCAACTAGGTTGACCCCTCAACTGGTAGGAATCTCTGTGGAATCGTAATCTACCGACGATACCTTACATTCCGTTCCGCACCACCAAGAACACTACATTGGTTCCCAGCTTTAACTGAAAGTTACCACTTGCAGTCGACGTACGAATAAACAAATTGTGATTAGTATACACAGTACAGCTTGACAGGTCTGAAAAGATAGGATGCGCGGTTTGGGTGCACTTGCATCACGTCCAAAAATCATTATTCAACCGAGAAATGTCGGTTTATGTTTCGCCCGTCGAGGGCGATGGCCGTCTCTAGAGCAATTCTGTGGCCTGACCTTCGCTAGAAGTTTGAGTTGTAAAGCTCAGTCCTGCCATGCAGTTCAGTTACACAGGTGAGGTACTAAAAGTTTGTCCTGAACAGAAGTACTCAAGGGTAAACTGGAACAATATTTTGAGATACGTACTTCTGTGTCTGTGTTTTTAAAGAAACGTGTAATTTTCAATGAAAGCTTTCAGATTTTTCTAACCTGAAGGGTATAGTTTGCTTTTTTCATTGGGCAATCAATGCTTTTAGCGTCGAATTTACATGATGTCATAACTCTTCCGGTTCTTTTTTAATTTATGCACATAAAAAGCATAAACTGATTTTTTCATCAGTGCTGGAAGATACTTTGTCATTTGCTCTTTAGCTGCGCTTACAAGTAGGTTTGCGCAGGGGCGCACGCAGGAGTTTTTTAGGGGGGAGGCTGAAATTTTGAGGAAATATTTTGCTCTCACTAAAGTACAGGCTACCTTATTTACTATAGCATTATGTCGTATATGCTCTTTCAATTTTAACACATCAACCATAGGCGGGTCCAGGATTTTTTTAGGGGGACTCAAGGACGACTCCATCCTGATGTGTACTGACTGCATAGCGGTGAAGACCCAACTGCTCAGGTAATTTTTTTTAACAAACACAGTTAATAACCATAGACATTATGGCTAAATCGCATTCTCACCACTACCCAGGCTTAGTGGGACTTTCTAGAGCAGAAGCGGCCCTCAAAACTACTCAGAAATTATTCTCAAACTTATCTAACCTCAAATAAGTAACTTGTTGCATGTTGGAAAAGTTTTATTATTAGCAAAACAGACACAGGTCCACGCCGAAAAACGCGTGGGGCAGGCAAAGAAATGACACAAAAACTACACGAAGAAACATGAAATGCCGTCATTAGCCCTTGTTGGCAGTGTGTGCAACTGCAAGGCCATGGCGTATTGTGTTCGAAAATTGCAGATGTTCATGGAATAGAAGTTCATGAGGTTCGGACTTGAAAATTTGTTTATTTTCGGAAAATTTTCCTATTTCTATTGCACATCACCAGGGGCGTAACGAGAGGAGCAAGGGGCACAATTGCCCGGACGCCGAATCACTGCGGAGGGCCAAAAAGTCACAACAATGTCATAAGCACTTTCTTCAATATAGTAGCCTACATTTGCTTCTGAAAAACATCAGGTTCGAACATGGGCAGGGGCGCACGCAGGAAGGGGCTGAGGGGGCTAGTGCCCCCCCTTAACGGAAATCGCCTAAACACAAATTTGTTGCTGACATTTGTTAAAACACAAAACTATTCCGCACATGCATACATGGCTATATAAAGATTTCGATTATAACTAGTGGTGTGGTGATCTGTTACCTTGTTACGTTACGAGTGTTACACTTCAATTGCAATGAGCAAATCGTGCTAAGACTATAGGAAACCCTCGCTGAATGTCGCTTTTCGATAAAGACGTTGCCATTCATGAGTCATGATGGCATTGAAAGAAACCTCTTCATACATGCTATGACGTAGAAACTCTGCACGTGTTGCGCAGTGCGTTACGATCAGTGTTGCCAACTGGTATATATATATACCAAATTTGAAAAATTGGTATATTTTCAAAGTGCTTGGTATATACGAAAAATTAGGTATGTATTTGGCATATTTTTGTCAGAGGGTTTAGTTGAGATTTTAAACCACTTTATTTGGTTAAATACGAAGCGAAAACAGAGAAACCGATAGTGGTATTGAAGCCATATCAAAACTTTAGCGATTTTGCTTAACATGGGAATAAGCATGCACTTCGGGTAAGCGGAAAGTGAGATTGGAAGAGAGCTAAGATGTTCTGAAAAAGCTGAACTTAGCTCTGGGTATGCCCTTTTAGACAGACGATGCATTCAAACGTGGGAAAGCTGCGTACGAGAGTGGCAGAAGATTTAACAAAGAGTGGCAGATAGAGCTGGAGTGGCTTGCAAAGCAGTATTCAGCTGGTGCTGTGTATACCTTCTGTTAACTGTGCAAAAGCTAAGATAATTGCCAGCTATTATAAAGCATAATACAGTGTAATATTCTGGACCACAAAAGAAATGAAAATGCATTGTGTTGGAAGGATGAATTTTCTCGTGAGTAGTGGTTAATAAATCTGTCACTCTACTCACTGCTAAACTAAGAAAGTAGAAATTGAGCTTGCAGCTTCTCTATGATGGCAGTACACAACGTAAATGTTAATTATTTACGTGAAACAATAAAAAGACATTGAAAAATAGCGTTAAATTGTATATTTTTGTTATACATATAAATTTGGTAAATATTTGGTATATTTTTAGATTAGATTTAGTATATTCGTTGTAAGAAGGGTTGGCAACACTGGTTACGATTGGAGTTGTTTTTCCTGTAGCTCGAATTTCGGGTACCGTGATAGTCAGAAGAGTGCGAGGAAAAAAAATAAAGGCAAATGTTTCGGATAAGGTGAACTATTGCGGAACACAATCTTAAACATGCGTAGTAGATGGAAGTCTGCAAAATGAGATAGTTTCTAGACGTAGACAATAACCCAGATTCCCACCAAAACCTAATTATTACTTTTCGGCCCATTTATAATGTTCCTTGACATTTGCATGCAAATTTATTCCGTGGTATTTGCATCAAGTCGACAAATTAACAAGCAAAAAGTATGCAAAAACAATTTCTTTTGCGAAGACAACTAAGTTTTGTAAAATATCAAGCTCAACGGGGG